>Ga0209552_1000029_pt1 | contig 40437 bp, 59 predicted proteins | sample LauGreFaBDMM15SD_2_FD_188214 | JGI IMG/M metagenome (GOLD analysis project Ga0209552, IMG submission 188214) | Freshwater lake microbial communities from Lake Michigan, USA - Fa13.BD.MM15.SD (SPAdes) (version 2) | ecosystem: Environmental > Aquatic > Freshwater > Lake | place: Lake Michigan, USA... | reverse complement strand
ACGTTATCGAAAGTTCAAGGATGCTGTGGAAGCAGAACTAAGTTTACCTTGTGATTATGTAGGTACTGTACGGAGCATTGTGGATGACCTCAGTGAACGCTATATCCTGCGTTTTTTCAGTGAGATCTGGAAGCCCAGAACCGGCGACTATGAACACACTGGCTGGGAACTGGCCGACGAAATCAACAAGCTGAATCCGGAACGTGTACTGGATGTGGGCTGTGGATACCATCCTTTCAAAGGACGTATCACAAACTTGGTTGGTATTGATCCCTACAATAACTGCGCAGATTATGAAGTTGATATTTTAGAGTATCGAGTAAAACACCAGTACGATGTTATCATGGCCTTGGGGTCAATTAACTTCAATAGCCAAGACGAAATTGAAGCTAGATTTAGTCACTGTGTGAATTTACTTAAACAGGGCGGCAAGTTCTTTTTACGTGCCAACCCGGGCATCACGCACAAGACAGGACCATATGTGGAAATATTTCCTTGGACATTCGAAGTAGTAAACGACTTTGCTGAAAAGTACAATCTTCGACTAGAAACCTTTAAGAAAGATGCTAACGATCGACTGTATTTTGTGTATCAAAAACTTTGATCATTAATTCCCCAGCGGCACGATGTGCCGATTCCAATGGATGCCCTATTGCAGTTATAGGGTGTCCATTTTTTTTGCTCCATTGCTGAAAGTTTTGACCTTCAAAGGTGGTCATGTGGGGACGAATGTAATCTTGTAAGTCAGTGATGGCCGGCGTGGTATTCCAACGTTGATCCAGGATCAAGTCGTCCATGTAGGTCATTATGAACGGACAATTTTTTTGCTTGAGAGTGTCTATCACCACTCGTATGCTCATGAGTGTTGCGAGCTTGTCCCGTATTTCTGAATGTAGATCTCGGTAATAGGTCTCGGCCACTGCATCTGTGTCGATCGGCATCAAGGTTGACCATGGCATACCAGGCCACTTGTCAGGGTTATTAACACTGACATAATCAAATCGATCTATGTAGGTCCATCCAATCACAAAGAAAGACTGCTCATTGGTGGCCAACTGCGACAATGCACGTTCTGCTATTTGCAAGTTGCCAGCACCAGGACGAGCGTATGTAAAATACTCGTGTCCAAGGTGTTGAGCTACATGTGCTGGCCAAGTCAATTTACTGCCGGTTGCATGACGACCGTTGCGACCATCGTCGCTGAGTTCGCTGCCAAAGATAAAACTGCACCCAAAACTTTTTAATTTCATAGGCAATTATATACCTACTTTATTCACTATGACTAAATTAACGCAGGCCAGCTGCGGATTGTAGGGATTTTAGTTCTGCGTCAGTTTCGTAGATTCGCTTATAGGGCAAGCCAGCTGACACACGCACTTCGTTGAGATCTTTTTCGTAGCGTTCTCTATAGGCCTTGGGACTGGTAGGAACTACACTGTCAAACATGTCCCTGGTAAACGGTGCTGACTGGTCTTTGTAGTGCATGGTCCAGTCGTCCAGCTCGTACTCGGTTAGAGTGTTTAGGTCGCTCAGTAGCGTTTCTACATGCTGACCTGCTGTGCTGCGACGACGAATTTCCACATAGACCAAAAAGCGATTGGGCTTGATTTCGCCTGGGCTCTTGTCAGCATCCAACACAAAATCATAGCCTTTTTCAAACCAGGCCATTAGATCCTTGGCTGCTTGTGCATCACGTACAAAAAAACTAATCACAATGATGTCATCATCGTCGCCCATTTTACTGCTAAATTCATCAACATGAACCGTGGGCTTCATCAAGCCTTCCAGGTCCTTGTAGTTAAGACTTTCAAACAGCGGGCTGTTGTTGGAGAAGATTGTTTTGTGCATTTTGGGCCTGCTGGTCGTTTTGGTATTCATCTTGGTCAAGATCTTGTTCGTAAGCATCATCTAGATCAGCAAGGTCAATGTCCTGGTCTTCCAGTTCAATAGATCCTGTGCGGATATCGCTCATTAGATTTTTTGGCATGGTTATTTGTACCAGCCAGATCTTTTGTTCCATTATCCTTGCTTTGTGTGTGCCTGGGCGATAGTCACTGGGTGATTCAATCTTTACCGGCACTTTCATGGTGGTCTTTTTGAACTTTACAGTGCAGTCAAACGGCAACAATCTACGGGCACCACGCGGGTCCGGCATGCGTTTTTCCGGCCACATAAAGGTGCAGGTCACTGAATATTTGCCAATGTCTGGGCCGGCTACTAGTTCACCTATTGCCCAGTTTTGAAAAGCATACAGATCCAGTTCGTCAATCACACGTTCAAAATCCAGCAAGGTCAACAAGCTGCCTTCGCTCATGTAGATGTCGCGAATGTTTTCTGCCACTTGCCAGTAGTCTGCGCCGTCTTTGAATATTTTTTCGTCTGCTAAGTCCATGCAGTTATTTATGGTATTATTATATCTACTGCTAGTTTGATATTGTAGTAGGTAGGTCTGGAGCCTAATACTTATGCCGTGTAAATTTTTTATTACCACCCATAGAATTTACAAAGCGCCGGGCCTAAATACCTGTGACAGCAAGACTGCTGTTGATCAAAAATACTCAACATTGGAGAACCACCTTGAGCAGACAACGAGCCGCAAAAGCACAAAAACGCATCACCCAAGTAGAAAACACAATTGATTTTTCCCAAGCACAGCAATACCATCGCCCTCGAGCGATCACGCTGGTGCCACGAACGCGAAATCAAGAACGACTGGTTATGGCGCTGTTGGATGAACACCAACACATCATAGTAACAGCTGGACCAGCCGGAACCGGAAAAACCTACTTGGCCATGCAGGCCGCAGTAAAAGCCCTTAAAGAAGGCACCTGCGAACGTATAGTATTAACACGCCCTGCGGTGGGCGTAGAAGAGGAATCACATGGATTCCTGCCTGGGGACCTTAACCAAAAAATGGAACCCTGGACCAGACCCTTGATAGATGTCCTGCGCGAAACCTATCGCCCACAAGACATAGCGGCTATGATTGAAAATCAGCTAATAGAAATCTCTCCCCTGGCCTACATGCGTGGACGTACATTCAAGCACAGTTGGGTTATCGCCGACGAAATGCAAAATGCCACACCCAATCAGATGAAAATGCTGATGACTCGCATTGGTGTAGGCAGTAAGATTGTAATCACTGGCGACGTGGAGCAGACTGATCGTCCGGGCAGCAACAACGGTCTAATTGACCTGTGTGCTAGATTATCCGATGTAGATGTAGAAGGAATTGCAGTGTGCCCAATGGAAGCACGTGATGTTCAACGTCACGCCATCATTGGCAACGTGCTAAAACTCTACGCCTGACCGGTGACCAACTGGTAAATTTCTTTCCAGTTTTTGACCAGTGTGATGCCTTCCTGGTAGTGATGCATGTTATGTCCATGCTCTACCAGGAGGCTCCGTAGGCCGTACTGTAGGCCAGCTTCGGCATTTTCAATTTTATCTTCGATCCAGTAGCAGTCAGTGCCGGCATATTCCTGCAGGGCAGTATGTTTGTCTGCGCCAGTATCCAAACACACCAATCGTTCAAACACAGTTTTACCAAACAATTTGCGTAGATTCATTTCTCTCAGCTTCTGTGCATTGGGATCCAAGCTCAGACTGGTGATGCAGTGAAATCTAAATCCGTGTTCTTCGTGCAGTCGTTTGACATAGTACACTGCATCTCGCAGGGCCGGGAGAAACCCAATGGCAGCCGATTCGTTAAAAATGCGTATTAGTTTTTTAACCTGTTCTGTTGGTATGCCGTATCGCACACTCATGTCATAGTTGAGCTTGCTGCCAGGAACTTCTTCAAAGCCGTGTTCCTGCATCCAAACATTAAATGCCCATTCCCAATCCAACAACACACCATCGGCGTCGGTTAAGATCAACTTGCTGAGATTTTTATATTTTAATTTCATACTACAGGCGACACAGGTGTGGCAGAAACGTTGATGGGATGGCCGTTTTCGTTGAACAGCCGCTCAATGATGTTGGCATAGTGTTGATAATAATAGCTGACCACAGTGTCCCACACTTTGGGTACCTGCACACCATTCATACTGCACCGTTCAACCTGCAACAGTTTAAAGTCCAAGATCACATTGGCAGTCTGCAGATCACTCATTTTCAATCGTTTTGCAACAGTCATGACTTCATCAGTTTGACCATTGGCTTTTTTGTAATAGGTGAGAATTAGATATCTCATAGGTTTGCCAGTTCAATCAGCGTGGCACTGAGATTAATTTCTTGATCTGCAACCAGCGGAATGTTGGCAATGCCATTGCGAATAATGATAATTGCTTGGTCTTGTTTTTCAACATCTTTGCTCCACAAATCAAGATTGTCGTACATCCAGCGGAATGTGACATCGGCTTCTTCGGGTGTGCTTTGTTGACACAGCAAGGTTCTTGCTTCGCGGACCTTGCCTGCCTTAAACATAGCAACACAGTCCAGTTTCCAATCACCTACAGAACGATCACCGGCACTGGGTGCCAGCAAGGTACCAGTTTGACTGTTTTGTTGTGCCAGATTCAAACACTTGCGTAGATCCGGGTAGGTGGCCTTGACATAGCTGTCCAGAGTGTCAATGTCAAATTCTATGCCTTCTGTGACCAACACAGTGGCAGCACGGGCAGTAAATTCGGTATGATCAGTTTTGGGAATAGCAATGTGTTGGCACCGGCTGTGGATTGGTGGCAGGATCTTGTTGGGATAGTTACAGGTCAAGATAAATCGCACACTGTGACTGTAGTCTTCCATCAAGTTACGCATGGCCGGTTGTACACTGCTGGGATTCATGTAGTCAGCTTCGTCAATCAACACCACCTTGAATCGACCAAACGGCATGGTTTGACAGAACGAAATTAATTTGTCAACCCATTCAATCTTACGTGCTTCTTTAGATCCATTGGCATACAACACATCGTATTCGTCTATGCCCAGTTCATTAATCAACACCTTGGCCAAGGTTGTTTTCCCTGTACCTGGACCACCGCTGAACATCAAGTGCGGAATGGTACCATCCCGAATCCAAGCAGCCACCTGTTGACGATGATTATCGTCAATGAACACATAGTCATTGACTGCGTTTGGCCTGTATTTTTCTGTCCAGAGTTCTTTCATTTACCAGCTCTCCACATCTGTGATATCTAATTTAACGGTTGCTTTGGGATCAAATTCCAATACAACACTGGGACCAATGCCGTTGGTAGATTGCTCTGTCCACAGCACCCGATCTGGGTTGTACAGGTCGAATACTTCTTTTAGTCGTTCGTATTGATTGCGTGTTATTACAATTTGTTTCATAAAGCAATTATAACACTAGAGACAGTGTGTGTCTACTAATTTGGAGTGGTTAATGTTTTAAATGTTTCGGCGACCGCCACACGCTTGCGGAGACTGCTTGACGAAAAAGAATGGTCACGCCCATTGAACACCAGTTCGATGCCGCGTTCTCCACCTTCATATCTTCCAGTAAAATCTTTGTCTTGGTATTCCACGCCTAGTATGCGCATATCCAATGGCAAAATAAGCAACAGGTCAATCAAGTCCTGTTCAGTTTGGTACACAACAACTTCGTCTACATAACGGCAAGCAGCCAATTGAATTTGACGCTCCACAATGCTTTGTACAGGTCGGTTCTTGGTGTCAGGACGATCAATGGTGGGATCGGTTTGTAAACCACAGATTAAATAATCACAGTGATTTTTAGCTTCACTCAACATGGCGATGTGTCCTGCGTGAAGCATATCAAATGTCGAAAAAGTAATGCCGATTTTTTTGCCGTCAGCTTTGAGCTTTTTAATGTGATTAAAGATCATTATGCAAATCTATGTTTGGATTCCACGTGTACCGCATCGCCCCATGAGTCGTCTTGCGGCTGTTCATCTGACACTAACAAAATGTCATTGGGATCAACCCGGCGAATGGTTCGCTCAACTCCGTGATCGTCAATTTCAATTCCGCGAGTCCAGCGACCGTGCGCCACACAGATCCAATCGCCAGGTACAACATCAGTTTGATCTGGCCCCACTGCATATACCTGTGCCCAACGTGGACGTATGCCTGCGCTGGTACCGTTGTCATTCAACAGCACAATGCCAGTGGTTGTTGTGCGCATGTCAAACGACATGTTAGCAACAATTACAGAATTACGTAACGGTTGGAGACTGTCGGCTGACAGTTCGTAGGGTGCAAATGCTGCTTTGTTCATTGATTCCTCTTAGATTTTGTTGACGCCAGGCTTGTTTTGCGCCAGCTGACGTGGTGTTTTAAGTAGTTCTTGTTTGACTGTCTGTGCTTTGGCAATGGCCGCTGCCAGGCCACCGCGTGGTATAGATTTTATTGTGTCTTGTGGCAGTTCTGGGATAGCTGCTTCTAGTTCTGTCAGTTCCTCCAAGGACTCAATTTCTGGAACATCTGTATTGACTGCGTCTGCGGACTCAATTTCCGTAACTGTCGGTTCCACTGGCGCAGTGTCCGGTATCTTGTCAAAGTTTGAAACAAGCCTTTCATCATTATTGTAGGCTTCCAGCACAGAATCATTTACATTTTTTTCTTTGGCTACAGTAGGTACTGTGGCCTTGGCAACTTTGGCTTTGGATATTTTTTGTTGTGCCTGTTGTTTTTTAGCAGCTCGTGTGCTGACAGTGGGCATAACAACAGCAGTGTTTGTGGACACCTGTTGCCGATAGTGTTTTTGCACTTGTTTGTTGCGTGTTTCGACTACTCGATTGGTACTGTCAAGTATGTCGCCGCGAGCATTCACACCCATATTCCCGACTGCTCGAGTATTTTCGTTTTCCAACATCAACGCACCAAGATCTACCACACGGCCCATGGCCGATTTGTATATTTTAACTGACATAGTTATTCCTTTGAAATATGCATATATTTAACGTAAAAATTCTTCTACGTCTAAATTATAGTACAGGCTGTCAATTTGGTGAACTTTTAGTTTAAAGAGCACATAGCTGGCCACACTTGATCCTCGCCCAACTCCCCAAATTATTTTATTCTCTGTCATGACATCTACCAAATAAACCATAAAACGCAATAGATCAAACAATCCGCGCTCTTGATACAACAACAATTCTTTACCGCATCTCTGTAATTCCTGTTCCGTAGCGCATAGTCCCAATACGTGTGCTGCAATGTCCATGGTTAGATACTGCTCTGGCATGTGCCATTGGGCTTGATTTTGTGCGTGAAACTGGTCCGGTGTGATTTCTCTCACTTGATTGCTGCGCCAATCGGGTGCTGGATCCAACACAGTAAACAGATGACTCAATTCAACAGAGTCATCCACAATCATGCCTGCTAGGTCGCCCGGTGTGTGACCTTTCATTACAAGGTCACACACATCATCCTGCGAAAAGATCAATTCATCAAACTGGTTGCGTATCATCTTTGCCAAAATTAACAAACACAATGGTATTGCCGGTATCTTCTACACTGCTGTCGTGATCCTCGGGCCACTGCAAATCCAACTCTCTCCAGGAAGAAATAGATCCTAGGCTCATTATGTTTTCGGATTCCTGCACTGCGGTATTGTAATGAACAAGATTGGAATCGTGCCACCAACCGGGTTGGTCGTAGGGTCCAATTGGTTCTTCTTCACCGTGCAGATAGGTCACACTGCCACCTAGGTCACTACTGAGTTCGACTTCGCCAATTATCATTCGATCTTCGCAGATGGCATTGAGCTTGCAGTATAGCATAATTCCAATCAACTGATCAACCGGTTCGTCTGGCAATTGTATCAGTTTGACGCCGGCAGCACTCAATAAATTGCACTGTTCTTCGTTGTTGCCGTTGATAAACACACCGGAGTTTAGGGATTCACTGATGAAAAATTTAAGTCGGTCAAATGCAACATTATGACTTTCACCGTCGGTGGTGGAGGTCATCATCCATAAGCCAACTTGATAGTTGTTCATTCTCAGCATGCCGTCAAAATAAATGCCAGCAGTAAATTCAATTGAGTGGTGTAGTCGTACGTTCATGATATATCAATAATTTGGTCAAAGTTGGGACCGTTGTTGTCTTTGCCGCTGTGTTTGTCAAACAGCGCCGCAGACTTTTCTTTGTACTTGTTTTGGTATGTTTCCAAGGCCATCTGAATCTGGCGAGCCAATTGGCCGTTGCTCATGCGTGTTGCAATGGCCAACTTTTTGTTGAGTTCTGATATTTTAGAGCCTAGTTCGTCTATGGTCAACGAATCTACACTGGCTATTAACGGATGTTCCATGCGTTAATTGTACAGCAGGTTGACTGGAAGGTCAACCTGTTTGGTCAAGCAAACACTGTGCCGTTGTTGCCTGTACAGAACCATTTTGAGTTGATGTATTGTAGTGTGCAGGCCTGGCCTACAGCACTGAATGTAACAGTTCCGGTTCCGGATGCTTTCCATCCAGCGTTGGTCACAGTGATTACCATGTTGCCACCGGTGGCTACCATGGCAAAAGTTTTGATTTGCCCATTTGTTCCAGCTGCCAGTGTTGCTGTTTCGGCGGCAGCAGTACTGAAGTAACTGGTTGGTACAGTCAAGCTAGCGGCTGCTGACGCTGCCAAATCTTCAGATCCAGCAACAATAACTGTGCCGGTGCTCACAGTAATGCCGCCGGCTACTGTAATTCTATTAGTGAAATAGTTTCGTGGACGAGTCAACTCACTTAGATACACTGTGGCACCGCCATCATCGGTGTGGAACTGGAATTCATAGGTGCCAGTTTCAGCAAAGGTAATAATGTTAGTTGCAAAACCTTCAATGCCGGTAACACTGGCAGTGGCAGCACCCAAGCCCACTGCTGATGGCAATGTCAGTGTATGTGCAGTGTTAGCCACTGTTACTCGTACTATGATCCAACTCTGGGTGCCAGCAGGGGAAAAATTACTAAATCCAAGACTGATGCTACCGCCAGTGGTCACTGTTTGATATTGTCCAAGAGCATAGTTGATGCCAACTAATCCGCTCAATGTGCCCAGTGCAAATCGTGTAGCAGAAAAGTCTTGTATCTGAGCATTACTCAGTAGAGATCCGTTCATGTCGTTGTTGAGAACAGATCCTGTGAGTGCCGCTTTCAACACTGCTTTACTCTGCAGGTCACTGATTTCCGTGGCTGCGTATTGAAAATTGGTTTTGGTGTTGGTGAAGTTGTCACGAAAACCTTGCGAATTATTGTCCTGCCCAGCCACCGGGTATGTGCCGTCAATGTTGTTTGGGTTAATGTTTGATGCCATATGTGTATCCTAAGTTGTTAGTGTATTTAGCATGTTTACGCACTGATTAAATTATCCGTGTGCGGTGATATATCAGAATCTTAGAGCTAAATTGGTCAAAGAAGCACCGTTGAGATTCACAGATCCATTGGTAGCTGACGCAAATTCATTCATGAACAAAAAACGATTGGTACCTCTTACCTTGTTGCTTTCGATGTAGTCAGTGTAACTGGCGCTGGCCTGCATGATTCCAGACACAGTGCAATTATTAATCAACTGATTTTTAATAAATTCCACAGTGGCACCGGGCCACTTTTGATATAGGCAAGCCACAAAACCAGCCACTTGTGGGCAGGCCATACTGGTTCCACTGAGATATTGTATGAAAAAACTATTATTTTGCGGGTATGGTATTCCCTGTGGTGCCTGGTTACTCCAGGTGCTGATTATGTCAACACCTGGAGTAAATAAATCAATAAAATTTCCTGTGTTACTAAAACCAGATTTGCCGTTGGTGTCAGGACCAATGGGCCCTGAATACACTGGATTGGCCGCTCCCACATTGATTGATCGTTGATTAGTATCCGACGGACTCATGCCGCGTTGATAATATCTACGATTGTATTTGATGCCAATAAATTCTTGAAATATGTTGTTGTCGTAGTCAGCGCCGCCGGGCACATCAGCTGTGATGGTGTTGTTGCCAGCCGCATGTACATACATGATTCCGTTGTCCATTAATTCGTCCACAGCAGCATCATACGATGAATTTCTGGCAGAAAAACGGTTGTCGTCAAAATAACTGGTCATACCCAGGTTTTCTTGCACACTGTCGCCATAATCATTACCGCGATATCGTACACCATCAAAGCTGGTGTAAGTGTTAAAGGTACCCCAGCTAGCCGATACCACTGTGGGTCGGCGAAATCCGGTCACAGGATCAATGGGTTTGTTCAGATGCCACCCCAGTATGCATTCAAAACTGGTGGAGATAGGTATTGCATACTCGTCTCCGGCAACTCCTAAAGGAATGTGCATGGCATAGATCCTGGCGTTTTTGGCCCAGCCATAGGTCTTGGCGGCCACTGTGCCGGCAGCATGTGTGCCGTGCCCGTAGTAATCTAAATAAAAATTGCCACTTTGAGTTCCGGGTACTCCACTGGCTGAATACCAGTCTATGGCCTGAAATCTTGACACGCCATTGGCATCTTGCCATTCAGGATGATCGGGTTGGCAGCCGGTATCCTGTATCACTACATCTACACCAGTGCCGTCCAACATGTAAGGGAATTCACCATCAGTGGCCTGATAATAATTGGAATTGTCGCTGGTCACACAGCGAAACATTCCCCAGTTCAGGGCCACTGAGGAACTGGCAAAATAACTCCAGTTACCGCGTTGTACCGCACACGGGCCGACGATCAAGTCCGGTTGTTGCTCAGGCGGAATTTCCACGTCCAACACTCTGGGGTCAAGTCTTAGAGCTTCTGCTTCTTCATCAGTCAAGGCATAGTGACACTGTCGTTGCATCACTGATCGGTCGTTGACAATGGTCACTGCTCGTTCGGGTACGGCTGCACTGTGCTGACCAGCAGTTTCCATTTCCTGCCAAAAGGCAGTGTAGTCCACGCCTTTGTTGAGAATTACATTGTATTCACGTTCCATGTGCTGTTAGATCAGATTAACCCAGGCCCCGTTTTCGTAACCTTGAAACTTGTTCAATGACGAGTTGTAAATAAGGTCTCCATTGACTGCTGTCAATGCGTCTCGTTGACCGGTGGTTAAACTGGCCAGTCTAAACGGCGCACCAGTTACTTGTACCACTGTGGCTGCACCCAGTATTAAACTGGTACTGGAAATCAGTTGCGGAGTTCCTGCGCCGCCGCCAACAAAGTTTGCGGCTATCATATTGCCGGTGGCACTGATAATAGCTACATTACTAATACTATAACCTTGTCCATTGATATTAGCGGTTAAACTTCCACTGAACGAACCGGTAGCACCAGTGGCGCCCGGTACAGTTGACGGTGCGCCAGTGGCACCGGTTGCGCCGAGTCCAGTTGCGCCGGTTGCACCGAGTCCAGTGGCTCCTGTGGATCCTGTTGCTCCGGGCACTGTTGACGGTGCGCCAGTGGCACCGGTTGCGCCGAGTCCAGTTGCGCCAGTGGCGCCTGTGGCACCTAAGCCAGTGGCTCCTGTTGCTCCGGGCACTGTTGACGGTGCACCAGTGGCACCTGTAGCGCCAGTTGCTCCAGCCGGAGCACCTGTTAACAGGCTACCATTGCCCAAGATGTACCCACCACTGATGTTGCCGGTGGTACTGATTGTGTTTGATCCAAATCCGGATAGCAAAGTAACAACATTGCTGTTGCCGTACTGTGCAGGTAGTCCAACTAGTTGACTACCATTGCCCAAGATGTACCCACCACTGATGTTGCCAGTGGTACTGACAGTGTTGCTGCCAAATGCAGACAACAGCGTGACCACATTAGAATTGCCATAACTTGACACCACGCCAGTCAACTGCGAACCATTGCCCAAGATGTACCCACCACTGATGTTGCCAGTGGTACTGACAGTGTTGCTGCCAAATGCAGACAACAGCGTGACCACATTAGAATTGCCATAACTTGACACCACGCCAGTCAACCGCGAACCATTGCCCAAGATGTAAGCACCAGTGACATTGCCTGCTGCAGATATATTGCCAGTAGAAAGAACATTGCCACTGCCTGAGTTGCCAGTATAGGTAGGCAAGTAAACAGCCAAGTAAGCAGACACGTTGGAATTGCCATAAGTGGAAACAATACCAGTCAACTGCGAACCATTGCCCAAGATGTAAGCACCAGTGACATTGCCAACAGCACTGGCATTTCCAATACTGGCATTTCCGGTAGTCACAAGATTTCCGCCAATCACGTTGCCTTGAGCACTGATTGTGCCAACAGTTGAGATATTGCCAGCAACAATGTTGCCTTGCGCAGTTACAATTCCAGTGGTAATAATGTTTGCGCCACGTATGTTACCAACCGCAGTGACTTGGCCGTTTGTGGAAACGTTGCCACCAGTGACATTGCCTGACACATTGGCAGCAGCAGCAAAAACACTGTTGGACAAAATCATTGATGTGGCAGTCACATTGCCATTGGCAATCACGTTGCCGGCTAGTGACACAGCGCCAGTTGTTCTCAAGTTGCCTGCATCAACATTGCCAGTTATGTTGGCCACGCCACCGAACGAGACTCCGGTGGGACTAAACACAGCTACGTTTGCTGTGCCATCAATTTGTACTGTTGCATTGCCGCCACTGCTGTCAATGCTGATAACTGACACACCATTGGCAATTCGAGTTACAGCCACGTTGCTGGTCGTAGTAACGTTGCTTAAAAAGCCGCCATCGCCGAAGAGATAGTTGCCGGTGACATTGCCAGCAGCTGATAGTATGCCTGTTACTCTCACATTACCGACTGTAACGTTGCCAACAGTTGAGATATTGCCATCTGTTGAGATATTGCCGGCCAACACATTGCCGAACACCGACAAGTTGTTCAACGTGCCAACATCGGTAATATTGCTTTGATTTCCAGCAACCACATAATTGGCATTGTTGACACGCTGACTGACTTCTAAAAAGTTAGCATCCAGTTCACTAAGTGGAATATTTCCTGATTGTGTTGCAAAAGTGTAAAGACTCGTCATTGTTTTCCTTTGTTGTCTTATTTACAATGGATCGTTTATCCACGCGACAGTGCTGGCATCGTTGTTGGTCCATGCAACAGCATTGGCAGAATTGTTGGTCCAGTTTACCACTGTGGACGGAACAATTGGAACGTCCGGCGAAATAATATTTCTTTTGGGAAATACCAAATACTTGTCATAATCTGTGGTAGTAGAGTCTAAGTAGATATCTACAGGAGTAATGAATCGAACACTGCCGCCATCGAAAATAGTCGGACCTGGCACTGACGTCAGATCAAATGTGGTTGCAGCCGGTGGCTGTGGCACCCACTGTTTGGTAACCGGATCCCAGTTGTTTGTTAACGCTTTGTCTAACTCATAACGGTCAACTTCAAAATCTATTAAATTTAACTGTGTGTCAAATTCAGTGCGTATGTTATAAGCAATTTGTTTGCTATATCCGGGTTTGACATATGCAATAACCCAGGCAGGAGTGAATCCCAGTACACGACCATTGGTTTGTTTTGACAACATCCATAACGGCAGTAAATTGCTAACTTGCCCAACTACATCAATTACCTGGTCGCGCATGTTTTCTAAACTGTTGGGGTACACTGTGTCAATTTCCGCTGTTGTGTTGGGATCAATTGGATAGGGAATCACAACTTCTTTACTGACACTTTCTCCCTGATCATTGACCAAGTTATCAATAATTCTACTGTATACTACTTCATACACTGCTTGTCCTGTCACAGGATCTATGGCCTGAGCAGTTTCAATACTGCCCAACACTAGATTTTTCCAGTAGTGATTTTCGTACAAGCTGGAAACATAATCAGTGTAGGTGGCAGCAGTTAATCCAAATGCATGATTGTATATCACCGAAGTTGCTCTTCCAAAACTTGGATCATCTCCGCGATACAACAAGTTTGGGGGGATAATTGAAGTATTTTGCAATAAATCGTTTACTAGATCTCGATCATTCTGTGGAGGCATTGCCAGCACATACAGATTCTCATAAGGAGCATTGTATTCTCTGTTGACACGAATTGAGAAATTTTTAAACACACTGATCAATCCATTGCCGCCATATGCTTCTACAGTAAAGTTAAATGTCAAATCAAACGTGGTTGGAGCAGTTACTCCTTGATTGCTGCTGTCAAGGTCAAACACTGTGGTACCACCGTCTAGAACAAATGTATCAAAATTCACACGTCCAACTATGTGTCCTGATGGCAACAGTGTTAGTCCTTGTGGCAATTTGCTGTTGCTGCCTGATCGTATTCTATATTCTAATACCAATCCAGAAACGCTTACAGCTTCCACATATAATTGACTTGTGGCGCCGTTATCGATGGTGCCCAATGGACTGGGATTCAATGCACGATCAGCAGCTGATGCAGGTGTGGTCCAATAGATATTGGTTTCAACTGGCCCGTTTACAATTAAACTGTATATATAGGGCTGACTTGTATAGGTAGGCTCGTTGTTTTTAAAAACTCTAAGAGAAAATGTGTATGTTCTTTCTGTTAGGCCAAGGTCCGGTATGTAACCGTATAACCACCCGGTTACTGGATCTAATTCTGTTCCGGGTGGAAGGACACCACCGTTGAGTACAAAGGTAAAATCATCACCTGCAAAATCTATTCCATTAAACTTGTAAGCAAAATAATTTTCGCTTTGCACTGTACCAATTGATCCCGGAACGTTTAAAATAATTGGCATCCAAGTGTTTATACCGTCGGCAGTGATAAATGTAATATCGGCTGTGTCAACTGTGGTATCAGCTGACAATAAACTTCTACTCCAAACAAATATACTAAATGTTCTAACAGCAGAATTTTTTCCATCAGTAAGTTCCACAGTAAACTCGTAATTGGCATTGGCTCCGTAAGGAACAGGCGAGAATCTGTATAAATCAAACGGTGTTCTGTCAAATCCCACTGCTTCGTCGGGCACCGCTGCAATTGGAATTACCCCTGAAATGCGACCCCGGGGACTGAGTGTTAGTCCCGGCGGCAGTGATCCTCCTATTAGTCTCACTACAGTAATATCACTGGCATCGTTGTCGGTGTATTGCAATTGTAAATCATATACCTGGCTGCCATCAAAGTACTGGGCTATCTGACTAGAGGGAGTGATCCACTCTGGTGCATCTTGACCACTCACTGTGATGCTGAATGTTCTGTCGGCCAAGCGATTGATCACAGTGAGTCCGGCTACAACTTTGGTAGTGTATGCACGAACGGCAAATTTACTGGTTATGTCTCGGGCAACCTCAACCGGTGTACCTTGTATGTTGGCAACTGCTATTGGAACTCCAACAATCAATCCATTGGCAGACACTTGCACACCATCGGGGAGATCACCTGCAATAATTTTAAAATAGACGGTTTCGCCTAAATTTGGTGGTTGTACCACCAATGGAAACTGAAAAAACACACCTTCGGGGTATGTTCCTAAATTACCAGCAGGAGTAAGCCACACCGGTTGTGCCATGTTACAATTTTCCTACAACAACTTCAATGATACCTTCGTTGCCAGTGAAGTTTTCCAAGGCCTTGCCAACCACAGTGCCTATAACGGGATCTTGTCGAGATTTGGCATAGCCGGCGCCGGCCGATATCAACATGTCGCCTTTGTTGATTACACCGCGTACCTTGCACGGAACTCGGCCAATCAATCCCACTGCTACAACATGTGTTCCAGTCAAATGACTATTCATTAGGTGTGCCGGTTGTGTAGACACAATGCCTGCCACACGGACGCTTTCGTCTGACGCAATGGTAACTTCGGCACTGCCGCCAAATTCCAACACAGTTCCAGGCGGGTAGATGTTGTCAGCTGCGTAGTTTTCTGCCAAGTCAGCATATTTGGCTGTGGTAGACACTCCGGTAAACACATTTGCTGTTAAATTTCCTGTGCTGGGATTGAATCTAAGCCCGGGATTGTCCACATATAAGGTATTGATCGTGCCAGTAAATTGAGCCGACATAGTAATAAAGTAATCGTTATTGGCAGCAGTATCCTCAATAGACACGTTAGTAACACCAGTTGCACCGGGGACGCCGGTGGCTCCTGTGGCACCCGGTACAGTTGATGGTGCGCCGGTGGCTCCTGTGGCACCAAGGCCAGTGGCACCTGTAGCACCTGTTGCACCACTGCCAGTTGCGCCGGTGGCTCCGGGTATACTTACTCCGGTTGCTCCGGTTGCTCCACCGGGTGTTCCAGGTGTGCCTGTTGCGCCTGGCACGCCAGTGGCACCTGTGGCCCCAAATCCAGTGGCGCCAGTTGCTCCGCTTGCGCCTGTTGCTCCGGTCGCTCCACCGGGTGATCCGGGTGTGCCTGTTGCGCCTGTTGCTCCAACCCCAGTTGCACCAGTGGCTCCGGTTGATCCCGGAATAGTTGATGGTGCACCAGTGGCTCCGGTTGCTCCGGCTCCGGTTGCGCCAGTGGCACCTGGTACTGTTGACGGTGCTCCGGTTGCGCCAGTGGCTCCGGCTCCGGTCGCTCCGGTTGCTCCAGGAACGCCTGTTGCGCCTGTTGCGCCAAGACCAGTGGCACCGGTTGCTCCGGGTATAGTAGACGGTGCTCCAGTTGCGCCAGTGGCTCCAGCTCCAGTTGCGCCTGTTGCTCCGGGTACAGTTGATGGTGCGCCAGTAGCGCCTGTGGCTCCGGTTGTTCCAGGAACGCCTGTAGCGCCGGTAGATCCAGTAGATCCAGTTGCACCCGGAACACCGGTGGCTCCAACAACACCAGTAGCACCAGTGGTACCAATAACGCCAGTGGCTCCTGTGGCTCCAAATCCAGTGGCGCCAGTTGCTCCGCTTGCTCCAAATCCAGTTGCACCCGGAACACCAGTGGCTCCAACAACGCCAGTGGCACCTGTGGCGCCTGTTGCGCCGGTTGTGCCTGGAACACCAGTGGCACCTGTGGTACCAATAACGCCAGTGGCTCCAACAACACCAGTAGCACCGACAACACCAGTTGCACCTGTGGCTCCAATGCCAGTGGCACCTGTGGCTCCAACTCCAGTCGCTCCCGGAATGCCAGCAGCGCCGACCAAGTTAACAAACCAACTGCTGAATGTACCGGACCCAACAACTACATCAATGGAAGCTATCATGGCTCCCGTACCGCTGTTGTAGGAAGTGACTACACCAGTCATGTAAGCAGCACCAACCGACGATATAATAACGGGCTGATTAATTGTCCATGCTAACCCAGTGGCCACTGTAAATGTTTGTGTGCCTAGTCCAATGGTCAGGGTTGTACTAGAAGTGGTAGAATAGCGATCCCCGCTTAATCCCGTGGAGCCAGTGACACCTGTGGCACCAATGCCAGTTGCGCCCGTGCTGCCTGTAATTCCGGTAGCACCTGTAGCACCTGTGGCGCCTGTAATTCCGGTGGCACCTGTTGCTCCTAAACCAGTAGCACCTTGTTCGCCGGTTGCCCCTGTGGATCCAGTTGCACCGCTTGCGCCAACCACGCCTGTGGCTCCTGTGGCCCCAAACCCAGTTGCACCTGTGGCGCCGCTTGCACCAACACCAGTTGCACCATTTGGGCCAGTTGCGCCCGTGGCTCCTGTGACGCCTGTGGCACCTGTGGCACCTGTGGCCCCCGTTGGTCCTGTAGCGCCTGTAGCGCCTGTGGATCCTGTGGCGCCAGGAACTCCCGTAGCACCCGTAGCACCTGTAGCACCTGTAGCACCATTGTTGTTGACCCAAGCTCTGTTACCAGCAGTGTCGCTGGTCAGCACTTGTCCATTGGCTGCTGGGACACCTAGATCCGGTTCAGTTTCTGACAGTTGAATAAAGTCATATCTGTCAGGTGATACTTCTGTGGGCGGTGTTTTTACAACCTTGCCCGAAATGAGTTTTGCCATAATTAATTCTGCGACTCTAATATACTCAATACAATTTGTAATGACCCATTGGCATCAGCGGAAGCCACTACTGATTGTCCTGATTGCAGTACTAGTTTCCCTGACAAGGCTCCCAAAGCATCATTTCCCGGAATAGGAAAATCGGTAATCAGCGAAGTCAGTGTAAGATCAAGATTTTTCACATACATGCTGGCAGCAACCACACCAGTGGTGATATTGCTGATCTGTGCCATCAGCACAATGCCGCTGTAGGCCAGCGGTGCGGTGTACAACACAGTATCTACAGTTGTTAAATTTGCTGTGATATTTCTAAAAATGTTAATTGCCATTGTGGATTATCCTTCGAGTGCTAGTATATATGGGGTTAAGACCGCAAACAATGACTTGTCAAATGTGTCTCCGGTGATTGTGCCGGTGGCACCGTTGATTGTCAATTGATCACCCACTTTGAAGTCACCGCGTTCATCTGTACTGGTATAGATCACCTGGCCGCCATTGAGCTTGCGAACTTGATTGGCTTCGATGGGAATTGCACCGGAAGCCGGCAATGCATTGGCCAAGTCGTTACCGGTACCAACATATTCAAATGTGTGACCACTGGCGTTGATTGCACTTCTTATGTAAAAACTACACGGAGTGTTGTTGGGTATTGGAATTGTGATATCGACCCCAATGGTGATTGTAGATTGTCCGGCCAACAACGGTGTTGTGTCCCAGATGTCATACAGTGTGACACCTCCATCAAAACTGATTGATTGATTTATAGTTGGACGAGCGGCCAACCCGTCAACCACTATTTGACTGCCAATTTGATCAATGCCGTCAGTGAAGCCTGAAAGACTTTGGGCAACTTTGCCGTCGGCCACCAGTCCGTAGGTGCCAAATGAAGTGTTGGAGTTGGTTAGACTGCAAGTTCCGCCGTTTTGGCACAGAATTGCAATTTCACAGCAGACAGTAAACACACTGACCAACTGTGAATAGCCTTGGTTTATGATTTCAATACCGTTGCCGCCTTGATTGATCTGCGTGTAGGCATCAACCACCATGGATTTCAACCCACCTACTAGACTGCCGTCTACTCGCATGCCGCAGCCTGTTGTGGTAATGCTGGAACAGTTCTGTACATAAGGACTGGTAGTGATGACTTGTCCGTTTGGTACAAATGCCACTGCGGCTGCAGGGAACAGGTGCCCGCGGAATGTGAGTCCTGCCACATAGCAGGCATTGCTGAGTCGAAAAATGTCGCTGGTTGGGTTTGCTGGCAACACCGAAACACTGCGGAGATTGTCAGCCCACAGTGTGACATTTGGTCCAAACACCACTGGGTTGTTTTCGGTATAAGAACCGGTCTTGAGAAAGATACAGACTTTGGCAGTTGGTGTGTTGGCAACAAGTGTGTTGGCTTCTTGCACTGCTCGTGCAATTGTGAGAAATGCTGAAGAAAGGGTGACGCCGGAGTTGCTGTCGCTGCCGGACTTGCTGACATACAATACATTGGTGGCAAACCCAACGGCACTGTTGTACAGTTCTGTAAAGTTTTCGTTGGCCTTGCGAAACGCCGTCCGTAACGGATCACCGTTGCCATCGTTTGGCGAATTACCAATATTGATTATTTGCTGTGCCATAAAAAATCCCTCTTCGGATTATTTATGCTGAATTTACCATTAGTTACAATACTGGTTTTTCGAAGTACAGCAGGTTGTTGACGAACCATTCCATGTGGTAGCCTTGCATGGCATACTCAATCAGTTCGTGTTCTTTTTTGTGATTTCTTACCAGGCCAGCGGCTGTCAACTTGTCAGCCCAATCCTGCTTGTTTTTGCAGTTGATGTGTCCAATGCCGCCTTGCCCAATGGCTGCTGCTGTCCATATCAGTGTGTTGCGCACTGTGCTGACAACCTTTTCAACAACCAAATCTTCCTGTGCTGAATCAATATGTTCGGCCACTTCCATGCAGATCACAGTGTGTGCTGATTCATCAGAAATATCAAAAAGACTTTGATATTTTAAATGCGGTTTTCCGTACACTCGCGAGTCAACATCAATTCCTGTAGCAGCGATTCCCTGCTCTTGCAAACTGTCTACATAAATTCCCGGGCCACAGCCAATGTCCAGCACTGAATCTGGGGCGACGTTGTGATGTATCCACTGTGCCAGTCTATTGGACCAGGGTTTTTCTTCGTGTGCAATTGCATCAAAGTTAATGCGCTCGGGCAGGGTTGGATAGTTTTTATTCAGCCAGGACAACTCATTGCGACCCGGTGTGGGTTCATACCAGCCGTTGCCAGTGTACACATTCAACACAGATTGAAAGTATTCTTCGTACATGCTGGCCACTTTGTCAAGTGAAAAATTCTCAGCCCAGGTACGACAATTTTGCGGATCAATGCGGTCTATGTTCTGTGCGGCCCAGCAGAATTGATCAAAAGTCCTGCATCTATAGCCAGTGACACCGTGTACGTTGTTTTCGGTAAAACTACCCCAGTCCGTGGTTATAGTGGGTGTTCCAGAAAACAACATTTCAATCTGCACGCCGCCAAACGGTTCAAGATATTGACTGGCCACAAAAGCACCTTTAGCGCCAGCCATCAACTCACGTCGTCGTGCAACATCAGCATAGCCCACAAACTCCACATTTGGGGGAAACTGTAGGTTGTCGGGATTTTGCCCAGCAATGATCAATTTGGCACCAATTTTTTCAGTGACCTGCACTGCAATGTCTATGCCTTTGCCCGAGTACACACGCCCCAGGAACAAGAAATAGTCTTGTTTTTTGTCTCTAAATTCAAAATCGTCTGGGTCAAAGTAGTTTGGGATTACTGCATCGTACCAGTCCTGCTGGCAAGTTCCCACTGAAGCTAGGCCAAGATAGGCATGATAAATGGCATAGCTTTCAAAGATTTTCCATCGTGCCCAGTGCCCGCCTGCATAGCCAATGCCGGGTTCTACACAGATCATGTCTGGATGTGCATCACACACAGGTCGTACTCCTGACCCCCAGAACGGCAGTATAAAATCGTTTGGCTGTTTTCGCAAGCCTATTTCACGGATGGCATTTTTATAAAATGTTTGATAGGCATGATCGCCGGTGTCAAATTTAAAGAAGTTTTTACGCCAGTCATAACTGCCGTATGCAATTTCTAGATCTTGATTTGTGGTCACAGTCACATGTTCGGTGCAGACCAAGTCGGAATCTTCGTGTCCGTAGTGAATAACTTCATGCCCTCGGGCAGTCATCATTTTTCCAAATTTAACAACTTTCTGTGTGTAAGCACAGGCATTGTATTCTACGGAACTTACTGTGTGGGGGAGGCCTAAAATGTGAAATCTCATACTGTATGTATTTTATTCCACAGGTCCTTGAAAATATTTCCATAGTGTGCGAACGACACTAAGGCCTCGTCGGCTAGATCCATGTTCAGCATGGCGTTGAAATTCTTCAACAGTTCCACACGATTGTCAAATTCATACCAGCGGCCCGACCCTGGAACAACACGAGCAATTAGTTTTCCGCCATACATGTCGCCGAGATGTCGCACATAGATGTGTGCAAACAGTTGATGTTTTCGATCGGAATTAGACAGCTCTGTTAGATAATCAAGATACTGCACTGTGCTGTTGCACAGTGTGCCTGAGTAGTTCGGGCTCAGTTCTTCCAAGTCTTTGGCAATCTTATCAGCTCGGGCCAGGCCTGGCAGTGTGTTCAGCAGGCCGGTCTTCTGAGCCAAGTTTTCAAGATGCTGATATATGTTTAGCATCTCATTGAGATACACTATGTAATGAGGTTCAGTGATGTTGCCTTTGAGCAGATACTGCACAAACGGCAATTTTTCAACGGCCATGTGTGTTTCGTGCGTGACATCTCGCAGTATGGACATTGTTTAGGTTGGACTGAAACTGCTGCCGCAGCCGCAGGTTGAAACTGCCTGCGGATTGTTGATGGCAAAACTACTGCCCATGGAAGTTTCTTCGTAGCGTATGCTGGAGCCCTGCAGATACTGCCAGCTCATTGAATCCACCAGCACTCGTACTGAATCGTATTCAAAATCCATGTCGTCTTCGTTTTGAGCTTCGTCTAGTGTGAAGCCGTAACTGAATCCTGAGCAGCCGCCGCCCTGCACAAATACACGTAGTTTAATTTCAGGATTGTTTTCTTCTGCTAAAATATCTTTGAGTTTTAAAATTGCGCTGGGTTCTAATGTCATTATAGTCTTTCGTTACAAACGTCCCAGTCAATAATTTTCCAAATATTGTCTAGGTATTTTTCTTTATCTGCTTGGTAATCCAAAGCCCAGGCATGTTCCCACCAATCAATAAGTACGCAGATATCTGTACGCACAGCATGATTGGCAATGGTTTTGATGTCACCCGAAGTGCTCAAATATACCCAGCCCGAGCCTTGTATCTTCATGGCTGTTTCTTTCACAGCTATTTTAAAATCTTCATATGTTTCAAAGTGTTCTTCAATTAAAGCCAGGACTGCACCGCGGGGGCGGTTGGCACCTTTAGGAGCACGAAGTTGGGGGAAAAACTTATTGTGTAGAAAACTGCCAGCACGATTAAAATCCGCATTGCCTTCTCCTGCGTTGTAACGCTTGGCATAGCCTTTGGCCAGGTGGTCAAAATGATAGTCGATGGTGGCCCTGCTCATTACAGGCTCGAGGTCTTTGATGCCGTAGGGCAGAGGAGTGGTTTCCAGCTTGGCTGGACGGGTACTGGCTTCAATTAAATCGATCTGATCACGCATGTGAATATTTAGCGTCGACGAGTGACTCGGCCCCGTGTTAGATCATACGGACTGAATTCCAACTCAACTGTGTCGCCCAGCAGTACCTTGATGTTGTTTTGGCGCATGCGGCCATTCAGCATGGCCAGTATGGGTTTTTCAAACTTTTCTAGTTTAACTCTAAATGTGGTATTGGGCAGTAGCTCAATAACAACACCATCCATTTTTATCGCTTCTTCTTTGGCCATTGGATATATTTATTCGAACGCTAGCTCAGCAGTAATCTTCTTCAGTCGGTCCATACGGAAACTGCGCCAGGCGCTGGCTTCCAAATCGTACACTTTGATCACAGCAGGATCTGGTTCTTTTCGAGGTTTTTTAGTTTCTGTCACCAGCCCGTCTACTCGTCCTACAATGGAAGCACTGTGTGATATAACCGCCATTGGGGGCTTTTCTGGGATCAAATTCCAATTCAAGGTACACTTCATATCACGCTCGGTGCCATCTGCCTTGACAAATCGCACAGTGATCTCCTGCTTGTTCAGCAGGCTCTTTACCCAGTCTCGCATGATGGTTTTATCGGTATCGTTGGCCTCTTGGTACTGTGTACCCGGTGCTCCTTTGAGCAGTCGAACAAGTTCGCCCTTTTCCCACATGTCTGCATTCATATATTCTCCTCGATTGGTTAATAAACGTTTTTTCTTCATGCCCATTTTAAACTGAACCAGCTTGCCCATTTGTCATCGTAAAATCTAAATTCGACACGGCTGGGAATATCGCCGGTCATGTTGTCCCATCGTCCCGGGTGCCATGCAAAGTCAAACTCTTTTCCTTGCATCAGTCCTTGTTGTCGTAGATCTTTTACCACGTGTAGCACTTCGTCTATGCGACATTTGTCTAAATTTACCACTGTTGTAGGCATTGTTTGATCAACTCCACTTTAACAGAAACAGGGTGAGATCGGCTGGATCCTGAAACCAAAACTTGGCATTGTTGGCATACCATCGCATGTCCGGAGTCCATACTCCGTCGTGTGCAGTGGCACCAAATGTCCCAACCATCCAGGTCATCATTTCGTTCCAATGCTCGCCATTGTCAGGATGCACAGTGAGATATCGTTTGCCATGCACTAGGCCATCGCTCAGTTCTAACTTGTGCCAACCCATTGTGGTCATTAGTATTTCAGTGTCAATATCCTGGGCCATTTTGTAGGCTATGTCTACCAACACCTGATCGTTTGCATTCACAGCAACTCATCTCCGCATGCTGGAAATTTCCACAGCTTCTTGGTCCGAGAATACCGGCACAGCATTTGATTTGTGCATGGTGGCAATACCTTTGACCTTGGTACCTGTGTACACCTTGGGGGCGGCCAGTGTGGCATTGCCGCCGGTGTCAACACTGGGAATATGATGTGTGTTGCCACGACCCGGAGGTGCAGTTAATTTATACTGCAAAGGTTCAGCAGCCAGGGCACGTTTGCGGCGCTTTTCGTCAGCATCTACTTCCCACTTTTTTTGCAGTTCTTTCCACGAAGCATCCAGCTCACGTGCCTTGCGAGCTTCTTCGGCATTGCGGAACTTGACTGGGCCTTTTTTCTTGCCGTTATAGCTAAGGGCAGGATGATGTAAGTGCATTGACATGTTGTTGTACCAAATTAAAATAATTGTCTATAAGATTTTTTTTGTTCTCGAAATAACTGAATAAATTCCGGTGGCACCTGATCAATATCAAACACTGCGCCAAGAACAAACCGTGTTTGTTCTTTTTGGTTCCAAACTGAGTGTGTGTATTTTGAATAATTGAGCAGATACATATTTCCAAATTCTGAATTTACTAGACCAAAAGGAAATATTTTCAAATGTGGAACAGCATCATGCAATGGCATCCAAACATAACATAACCCAGGATCTTTTTGATACACATCCACATGCGGCGCAAAATATCCATTAGGTTCTAGAGAATTTAAACGAGCATGTCTAACAGTCAGCCCAAATGACCCGAACAGTTGATCAATCAATCCGGAGGCAATCTGGTTCACGTCATCGGATTGAGTATGGTGTTCGTTCAGCGTTGTACTTTTGTCAAATGTAACAAGAGAAGACGGCCGATTGTGTCTGACAATAAACTGTTTCCATCCTTTGGTATGTAAAGATTGATACCAAAAATGATTATAACTGTCAACTGACTCAGGGACTTTGAATTGTTCTTGATTGTTCAGGCAAAACTCATGCAGTCGAGTTATCAAAGTTGTGTCAGCCACCGGGATCTTAACAAGTGGGACTTGGTTATCAATCAGCGTATCGCTGTCAACAATGTCATTGGCCAGGTGTTGGTATGGAGTAAAGTCTGTTGCAAAAAATTGCTCAACGTAATTAGATTTTGTCATTAGCAGCCCTCCAGTCGGCAGTAACTCTTTGTATCAAAAAAGGATGTGTGAATTTGAAATAGCAGGTTCCGTTGAGTCGTAGTTCGGTGCCCGGGGAATATTCGGGTTGAATATCGAATCCCTGAGATGTCATGTTGTTGACCCATTCCTGAGACATGCTGTGCTTGAATACTGTGTTTTTGTGCAATAACCAGTCGGCCGGAGTTCCATCAACAAAAATGTTTTTGATGTCTACCCAGTGGTCTGAGTTTTGATTGACTAAATTGTTTGTTTTATTGACCAATGCAATAGCCAAGGTGTTTTCAAGCTCAGACGTTGGCATGTCAAATTCATATGCCACACATTCAACAAAATTATCACGTTCTCGAACAATATTGAAACAATAATCTAAATTTTGTTGAAGTGTTGAAAATTTCAATTCAGGTCTTTCTACATCCCAATGTAATTCTGCCAGAACCTGGATATGATGGTGTTGGGTATTCATTCTAACTGGTTAGTTATTGTTATTTTACGACTTGAGCAAGCGGCCGGTCAACCGAACTGAGAACCGAGGTTGATATCCAAAATTGGCACTGCCGTGACTGTAATTGGTCTGATTCCAGCTGATCACATCTCCTGCTTTCCAGGGTATATTGCAATCGTTCATGAAAAAACATTGTCCGGGTTGTTGATCGTAAATCATGATCACCCAGCGTTGAACAATTCCTTGATCAGCAGTAAACACTTGATTTTTAAATCGATCATAGTGTAAGGGAAACATATCACCGGGACGTTGAACTTGAATCACAATGTGTGCAGTATCCCAATCAATTGGAAATACGTCACGGATGCTGTCTCGGAATTGTTTTTCTGTATCTTTTGGAGGCGCAGCCATTACCTGCACTCCTGAGTCTTTTATCAACCTAGCATACTCGGGATCGTCGATCCACTCGGCAACCTGCTCTCGACTTAGATTTTGATTCAAATAATAGTCGTCCAGAGATTCAGCATATTGCTTGCCTTGAAAACAAGGTGCTTCGTGGAAAACATGATAGTCATTGCGATCTATCCATTCCCGCAGGCAAGCAGTTTCTTTGTTTAAATTTTTGTATAAAAATTCTGCCGATGCATCTTCGGGATCATGATGCTTGCGCATCCATTCGTACCATTTTTTCATAATTATTTTCCTTGTGTTAGGACCTGTCAGGTTATTGCAGGTTCCTTGGTTCGTCGTTGAGTGACCGTTCGAGAATTTCTCGTTCTTTGTCATCAAGACTGTCCCAGTCAACAGGTCGACTCTGTGCTGCCAGTTCTTCGGGTGACATGTTGGCAAACATTTCTGTGATTTCTTTCATCACTGCATCCAGTTCAGTCTGATCTTCCACATCAAGATGATCAAAGCAACCGGGTGCAAAAACTATTTCTACGGGTTTTTTAGGATCGGTCATACTGTTACCTTTGTGTTAGGGCGGCCCAGGCCATCCATTGTTTAAATGCATTATACACTGTTTCTGCTTCTCGGTCATCCTGTTCGACTCGAACACCGCGTACCCAAAATCCCTCCGGAGTGACTCGTAGCATTTCATCACCGCCGCCCATGTGCATGACAATACTGGCATCCTGTTTGGGCTTATGAAACACAATATCATTCAGCTCAGGCGGTACTGCACCGTAATAGGGATCTCGCATCATTTGCGCAATAACTCCATGGTATATTCGGTGTCACGCATATGGGCCACAGGTTTCAGCCACCCTGCGGTGATTGCAGTGATCAGAATACTCTTGTATTCAGTAGGACAGTTATTGCTAATTTCAAATCCTGCACGTGAGACCAGTTGGATGCCATCGGGTGAGAATGTGAAATCTGGGTCATTTGGACGCAGTGCTCGGTATCGACTATTAGAAATCTTAATCATGCTTTATTATAGCAGAACAGTATTTATTGGTCAACTAGCACTCAGCAATGCCAGAAAACCTAATTTCGGGTATGCGTTCTCTTGGGATACACAGCATGTTTTGGTAATCCACCTGGAAAAAGGCATAATCCGGCACTCCAGCCAACTCAGCCTTAATTGGATCGCGACCACTGATAAAGAACTCGACCCAGATATACGGACGGTGTTGTTGGATTGTTTTGATACCACCGGCCAAGGCTGCACACTCGTAGCCTTCCACATCCAACTTGACAAAGTCCAGGCGGTCCAATTTCAAATTGTCAATGGTGACAATTTCAACTGTGGTGCCGTTGCCGGTCTCACTGATCTGCACTGTGCCAAAGTCCTGTGGCATGCTGTAATTGATATCTGGCACTTGGGCTGTGCCGGGTGTTTCTCCCAGTCCGGCATAGTGTAGATCACAAAAGTCAATGTCATTCAGGGCCAGGCTGCCTGACAGCGCACGGTACAGAGTCAGTTGCGGCTCAAAACTAATGATCCGCTGACCACGTCCACGTATTCTATTGGCCACTGGGATAGTAAAGAAGCCGGCATTGGCGCCGCCGTCAATGATCACAGCACCTTCTTTAAGAGTGTCTATCAACACAAAGATGTTAGCAAGTTCGCTCTCGATATGTGTGGCGCCGGTTTTGACCAGAGCCTCAGCTTGAAAAGCACAATGGCGGTTCACAATAAACCGACCATGTATGCTGTCCAGCACTACAAAGTTAGGTATGGTCATTTAAAAAGAATCAAGGCCATTAACACTGCCTGGATAATAAATCCCAGACCAATTGTGATGATATTCAAAAGATCTTTGAGTACCACTGCTCTCAAAAACATCAGCACCAAGCCGGCCCAGGCAAACAGCACAATGTCCAAGTTAGGTGTACGATCACTCAAGCCGGTCATCAATGCAAGCAAGGTAGGAATAGTTGCGGCATGGATCACAATAGCTGCTAGCCATCCTAGTGTTTCTGCAGAAACTTTGGTAAGTGTTGTGGCAAGAAAGTTGCGTACTGATTCAATGTTCATTTGCGTTCTCCGTAAAAAATATGACGACCGATTTTTTCAATTTTGGGATGATTCCATCCGGGGTTTACATAGTCTGCATGATAGTAAAGTGCTTTCTGCAAACTGGGTAATCTAAAGCCTTCCAGCAGGACCTTTTTGGCCACTTCTTCTGATTCGTTCCACATGGGTTTGTGTATGGCTTTTACTTTGTGGTTGCCTTCGCAGTACCAACTGAATTGGCATACCACTCGTTCGTAGAACACATTCTTTTGATATACCACTCCGCACACTGAATCTGCAAACTTACCCGATTGCATGCGATTCACTGTGACCTGAGCCACTGCCACTTTGCCTTCAAAAGGCTCCGATGCAGCTTCCCAGTAGATGTTGCGTGTTAGGCATTCTAACTGACGTGTTTTTTCCGCGGCAGTGACATAGCCGGTGGGCATGTCAAGTTGTGCTTGCCGCAGATTGTCTAGTCGTGCTTGGCAAACTGCTACCACAGCAACAACCACAGCCGCAAGCCCTGCTGCCATAAGCAGTCGTGCAATCCACGGCGTCAGATCAAATTTGTTTAAAGTTAATTTTGTTTTCATAGGCTTTTACTTACTCTAAGGTTAAGGATCCCCGGCAGTACCGGGCCGAAATGAAACGTTTTTACCATTAACTGCGTGGTTTACTGGGCGTTTTGGTTTTTAGTGTTTTCCACATTTCTGACTTGGCCTTGAGTTCCTGTTCCAGCTCGCGATAACGTTCGCCCAGTTCTCTGAGTTGATCCCATTCCGCTTCCAGCTTTTGATTGACGCTCAGTATGTTGAGTCGTTCAGCAATGGTATCAAGTTTATCCATCAAGCTGACACCGTTGACAATGATGTCAGCTTCCTCGCCTTGCAGCTCTATTGTGCCACCCTGACTGATCGATGTCGATATGCCCGAGGCAGTTATAGTATCAGTTCCCCAGGCTGTGCCGATGGTGTATGGATAGGAGTGGTTGTTCACGGATCCCACTGCACCTATAGTGATGTTGCTCAGGTCAATGGTATTGGAAATTTCCTGTGCCAATATACCAGTGGTATTTGAACCACTATATTGAAATTCTGCCCCTGAAAGGGAATACAACTCCGTTGTCACTTCTGGCTCGGTGATGGTGATCACGTCGTCTAGACTCCAGATGTGGTTTTTGTCATTGTCCATGTACCGTCCTTGTTGTCAGTCCAGGTGATATTATCACCCGGTACCCAACCCATTTTTTCACACAGGTCCGGGCCAAGATCCAACAACAGTTCATCTGGGTTGTCGGGATCTTCAATCACGTTGGCAGTGTATGTAGTCATTTGGCCACTGTCAATGCTTCTTTTTCCGCGGTGATTTCTTTGCGGCGTTCTTTGATGCCTTTGCTCATTTCCTGCAGAGCCTTACGTGCGCGAGCGGCAGCGGCTTTTACACCCTTGGCAGTGAATTTTTCATTTTCGGCCAGGTAAGTCTCGTATGCGGCGACGATGGTTTCATGTTGTGTCATTTTTATTCCTTTAAAATTATAACGTGTTTACTTAACACATAACAAAGTATAGAGGTTTTTTATTGCAGTGTCAACCTAGTCTAGGTAGATATGTCGCCGATTCCAGCAGTCCCAGACAGTTAGGTTGTTCATTGAATGCGGCCATGTCACAGTGAATAGATTTAAGGTGTTTTGGTCGTAGATATGTAAGCGGTGTTCTTCAACTCGGCCCTGGGCGTGGCGACGCCCGTTCAACCATTCGGTTAGTTTGGTTTTGGCACTGTCGTCTCTTAGCACAACGATATAAAGTGCAGTGTTGCTTTTGTAGATAGGTAATGTCATTAATGCAATGGCTGGCTTGAGTCTCTGCCCGATTGGATCTCGTGCATGTACTTAGCAAAGTCATCAGTTAATACAAATACCTTGTCGTCAAAATCTGCGGCCATTTCGTTGTTGACACCCATGATTCTCATCAGGCCGCCCATATGGACTTCCTGTATCCCTTGCTCGTAGAGCAGATACATTATTGCCAGCACTTGTGCATGGGCATCGTTGTCTGGGGTGTCTGACATACTAGTAATTATGCGAGTTAATAAAAAAGCGGCCGAAGCCGCTTTTTTGTTGCAACAATAGTGCTTAGGCCTTGGCCATTTCCACCAGTTGCTCAGCAGTCACAGTGACCTTGGCCTTGGTGGCCTTGGCACTCTTAGCAGACACAGTGACCTCGCCTTTCTTGGCGACCTTGGTCTTCTCTGCCAACTTGTTGGCCACAGCATAGCTGGCATCACCAGTGTAGCCCTGGGTATCTTGCAAGAACTGCAGAGCTTGCAGTTTGGTCATGGGCGAGGGCAGCTCGACCAAGTTGATAGCAGTGCAACCTGCCTTGTTGAGGATCTTGATACGAGCCACCAAGTCGTTTGCAAAACGAGCCTTAGTAGTACCATCAGCGTTAGTTGCAGTACCTGCCACTGTAAAGAGTTTGTCTGTCATAATGTTGCCTTTCAAATTGCCTATCAAAGTTTAAAAAAATGTTAATTGCTTAACATATACATATTGTAGTTGATTTTGATTTGAATGTCAACCACAAAGTGTATTCTGGTTTGCCAAAATCACTTGGCCAATTCCTGACTTTGGATTTTAACGTGTTCAATGCTGTTGTCCAGGATTCGAGCAATACCCGAAAAGCCCACAGTTGCCACAACCAAGCCCAGTACGAAACCTACGATCAATCTCATGATGTTTTCACTTTCTGTTTACGTGGTGCAATAAACTCTTTGGAAACGTAATACTTCAACAGAGATTTTTGTATCATTGAAACCAAATCGCCGCCACTGCTGTCGCCTGGCACTGCAAATCGAACCGGACACTTGCTCCATGTGCGATTTTTTTGGAATTCAGAAAACCATCGGCGATGATCGTGATTGGCACTGTCAAAACAAACTATGGGCCTCATGTGTAAGTCTAAAATCATTACAGTTCCTTTGCTTCTGTTGTGTTGATTAAAAATTTCTCTTGCCGGGCTACAGCCGTAAACAGCTGGTCCTGTGGCACTCCAAACTCGCGGTACCCTTCGGCTACCATGTTGAAATATCCCTCAGATGGTGGCGAGTTCTTGTGGCCAGGTTGCATATAGTACACCATTGCAGAACATTCTGCCTGTGCAAACTCTACCTGAGCCCACTTGCGGTCATAGTAGTGAGGGAATCCTTCCAGCTGATCCAAAGCCTGCAGGCAGTTGTCTGTGATATCCCACAGCACGCCGTCCACATAGTTTCGGTGATCAACTTGTACATCAGCAGGACCTGCAAATCGGAAACTGTGACCCAACAATCGAGCGTGGCCATGCGCCACTGCCTGGGGGCAACGTTGGGCCATGCCTTGAGTGTTGGTATTCATTCCGTATGCAAAATATAACATGAATTTACAGTTCCTTTTGTTATTTTATGTGTATATTATAGCAAATTGGGAATAATTGGTCAACCAAACAGTTTGTTGCAAAAAAACAACACTAAAGTATTACTTTTTGGGGTTGAGATTTTCACGATCTGTAGCACGGAGCACTTGGAATATTTGGGACTGCTCTTCGCGCTTGCGCATCAACGCCAGACGCTCGCGTTCTTGCACTTCTGCCTTTTCACGTTTCTTTTCATCTGACATTTTCAGCATCCGGTCATATTCACGTGCCCACAGCACGCCGGCTAGCCAATCTTCAAGCCGTTCCAAACTGCCAACAAACAGCTCAGCATCACGAGTGTAGATTGGCAATGCATCAGCGTCTTTTGGTACAAGACTCAGAGCACCGTGAGATTCAGTCCAATCACTGTGCCGGCTCTTGGCAAACTTAAAACCAAGCTCGTCGAGTTGTTTTTCAATGCGACGAATTTTTTCAATTGTGTTCCAACCGCTCATTTTTTAATTCCAAAATGTTTGTTGTTTATGTGTGTATTATAGCAGATTGGGAATATTTGGTCAACCAAAAGCAAGTACTACTGATGTCCAAAGTCGATCACAAGGTGCGCAAAGTACTCATAGTGCTTTTCGAGTGTCCAAGTTTCTGGATCAACAACTGTGCCATCGTGTGTTTGATAGGTGGCCGCAAACACCTGACTGTAGCGACGGAATGGCAGCCACATGTCCGGAGTTTTGGCAGCCCAACCTGCATCTTTCAGGGCCATGTGCTTGACACGGCTCAATCGCACGGTGGGTGCATTCAGCGCCTGCTCAACTGTGACAGCACCGGCCAGCAACAGGTCACGAATACGGCTGGCCGGGATCAGATGTTCAAAGTCGCAGTCGTCGTCGGCACCAACTTCGTGATAGTGGGCTTTCATTCCATCACGTTGTTGAATACAGTATTCGTGATAACGACGTAGATAGTAATCAATGTCGTTGCGAATCTCACGCAACCACTGCTGGTCATTCTTGACTGCTCGATATTCTTTAACCAAGCGGTCAAGCTGTGCAGTGCAGTGTCGAGCCACAGTCTGGTAAGTTTCGGCACTGCGCCTGGTCTTGCCATAAATCGGCGCGGTGAAATTATCTAAGGATTCTTTTAACATGGTCATTCAAAAGTTACAAGACCTTCGGGCCATTGCACAACATTGTTATATCTGTTTTGGTGGTCACCGTTTTGTACAGTTACCACACTGTGACAGTTCCCACAGATACATTCCAAGTTGTCTTGAGAATCATTTTGATGATTGCCATCTCGATGATGTATGTCCAACTGCTCAGGAGCAATAATGGTAGCAGTACACACAAATCCGTGTCGCCCGTCAACATTTTCGCAGCCTCTTGCCATTTTCCAGTCGTCAATTATGGCTTTTTTAGTAGTACGATGCACGTCACAAAATTTCTTCCATTTAAATCCAATGGTGCCATTGACTTTTCTATACTGAGAATGGTATCCAACTTTGTTCCTGCAATCTGAATAGGCGCAACACGGTGCATGATTTTTATAAATTGCCATTTTAATTCTCCTCAGGAAATAAACCTGGAGCAACATTGCCATCAGTGATGCCCATTTTGGCGCCTTCGCCGTGATAGGGCAAGTTCAATGCAGTACCACCATTGCGAATATATAACTCACGCATGAAATTGCTCATGGCAGTGGGCGCAGTCCAGGTACCACCCGGGTTCACATGTTCCCATTGTACCTTGGCTTTGGCATGGATCAAGCTGGAACTTTTGAAAGTTTTCTTCACTGAATTCAACAATGTCTTCATCCAATCAGCCGGCAGTGCAGTGGTCTCTGCTCGCGATAACTTGTGCAGTTCCAGCAGGCCAATGTAAACACCTTGATCGATTTCTTCTTGTAGCGGAAACGCATCTTTGATGGAGTTTAAAACATCCAGCAATACCTTGCCCTTTTCGTCTACTTCGATGCCTTTTTGTGCATACTTAAAGTGACTGAAGAAATAGTCATTGTCTCCACGCAGGTTGTCACTGGCACGACTGCCTTTGTCTTGTAGGTCGATACCGGCACGATCAAATTGATCTTGCATTGTTCTAGCTTGAACTACCTTGCTGTCGCGACTGCCATTTTTATAACGCACCAACGCATTACGGTGCAGGTCGCCCGGAGTGAGACGTTTTACACCAGTGTCGTTGAGCATTTCAAATGCATAACTTGCAAAGTTAGGGTCGTCGGTTTCGACCACAGCACATGGAATTTCAGTGAATCCCAAAATGCCTGCGGCAATGGTACGGTGCTGGGCATCGTACAGATAGATAGGAGGTTTGCCATGCATCTGGCATGCGGAACCGGGAGAACAGATCCGCGGATCCCATTTTTTCATGATGTTGATAATGTGCTTGTGCAACACATCACGCTGAACTTCGTAGTCAATCCAGAGATCCTCAATTTGAATCATTGAACTGACAGGGAATTTGTGTGATAGAGCTTTTGCTCGGGCTCGCCAAGCATCAAGTTCTTTTTGTGTGACGTTGTAGTGTGCTTTGAGTTGGTTTTCAACTTCAGCAATAACGTCGGTGAGTTTGCGTGTGAGACGCTTTTGTGGCATGATGATTTCCTTTTAGCAATGATGCACGATGCATCGGGATTGTAAGCTGCCTAGTACCATACTCGGCCCGCTTGTGAGTATTATATAGCAAATACCCTATGCTGTCAACCTTTACAGATCCGACACTATCGTATTACCACACGATCTTCCTGAACGCGGTCACTGTAAAAAACTGTACCAAGACGACGAATGGTGTCTGCGGCCGTCTGCGGACTGGCTTCGAACATGTCACAAATATCATCCGCAGTGATGCCGTCGGTGGCCGACACAATGTAAATTTCATAATGGCGCTGTGGATTATACCGTGCTCGCAATTCCCAATGGTTGAGATTAGGCAGTTGCGGCAAGGGTTTGTTTGCCAGTATAGCAAAGGTTCTGTCAGCCGGATCCGGGACTTTTTGCACCGCTTCCAGGCCGTGGCAGTCCCACATGATGGCGAATTGATGATTCATTGTGATTTTGATTGATTGCGGATTTGATTAATGATCTTGCGGGCTGGGCGTAGATCAGTCACACGATCATAATGCGCATAGATCAGCATCCACTGCATGAGATCTGCTTGTTGGCGATCATGATCGTCCAGCAGGTGGTACCAAGAATCAAATTCTTCTTCAGTCTTTAACGACCACATGTGATCCAGTAGATCTTTTTGGTACAGAGTCAGCCCAGTGATGGTAGTGGTTGAATTTTTGTTCATGTGTGTATTGTAGCAAATTCACTATTTGGTGTCAACCTAGGAACATTTCATTACAAATGCCAGGTAATCAGATTCAGAATCAAAATAAAACAGATATTGCCCGGGCAGTTGATCGGAACTGCCCCGAATCAGTTGCCAACGCCATTCTCCCACCAGTGCTTGTTGGGCCCATACAATTACCGAATCAATACAGCCCCAGGGTCGGGTTATCTGAATTGAATAGTTGAAACTGTCAGGGGTTCTTTCCAAATTGGCAGTTTGCGTCGGGCTGAGAATCGCTGGCATTTGTTTGGTTAATTATTCAATGTAGTGCTTTTTTATATATGTGTCAGCACTGTCTGGTGCTAGAGTGTGCCTCAATATAAAATTGTTTATTTTGAAATACTTGCAAAAATCTTTGCCGTAAGAAGTATCATGTTGTATAGCCCTAAACGTGTATGTTTTTTTCCATTCTTCGTACTTGTCCTGTGATATGGTGAGTGGCAGAACAGATTCAGTCAGCCAGCTGTCAGGAGAAAATACACTGTAACCTGATGTTATATCTTTCATCAGTCCCACAAGGCCTGGTAGTATTTGCCAAACAAGCGGAATCCGTTTTGAATACGTGCCTCAACCACCTTCATGCCTTCATAGTCGCATTTGTAAGTGTGGTTAGGGCCATCTTTCATTTGATAGTACCTGTGTTCGCCTTTGGCGACTTCGTTGCCGTGGACGTCCACAGGAACAGTGATCCAATCAATTTCGCCTTCGCGGAATGCTTCTTCCCATGAATCATCTACCTTGCACTCAAACGCAAAGATCATTTCTCCCATGACCCAGTCCCAACGTTTGATCCAGTTCTCGTCTGTGTCCCATTCGTTTTCTTTGGCCGGTGCTGAAGTACTGCGAAGATGATCGGGCACATCTTCGTCGTCTACTGATGGCGAGCCGTGCTTCTTTTCTTTCAGTTGCTTCAGCATGGGCAGGATGATGGGACTGAGTGTATGGTCCATGCTCCAGGTATCCCAGTAGTCAATCTTCACATAGTCAATCTTCGGATGCACACGATCCAACACCCACATAATGCCCTGGCTAATGGGCTCAAGTCGAGTACTCCACTTTTCCACCCATTCAGGATGCTCAACATACTTGCGCTTGTAATCCAGCGCAGATTCAATGCTCTTGTCACGACTGCACTTTGACCAGTCGGTCCAGAAGAACACATAGTCCAACATGGTGTAGGGACTGATCCAGTGATAGCGGGGTTTACCAATATAAATTTTCATTACCAATCTCCGTTGTCGATCCAAATTCGCACAGTTAAAAATAACCACGCCGCCATATAGGTGCGCTCGTTAGGGCTAGGCCACTCCACATTCTGTTCACGGCGAGCCTGTGGTCGCCAACGCCAGTGTAGCGGGTTTACCGCAACAATCACGCTGGCACCGCTGTACTTAACCCATGCGCTGGCACGGTTAATATTATCAAACTTCATTTTATCTCCTCCATCTCTTGTTTCATTTTGTCTCCCCCAACAGCACTTTCTGTGCAGTACCCAACTCACTCAACTCAGTGGCATTTTCTTGAAAGATCAATCCACGCTTGTCGGGATATCTAATACGAAAGTTGTCACTGACTTCTTCAAGAGTACGACCTTGGCAAACAAATTTTTTGGTCTTGTGGTTGTAGCAAAAATACTGCCCGCTGTCCTGTTCCATGTCTAACAACACAAACTCCGATTCAATTTGGTAGGCTATATGGACAATCTGTTTTTTTATCTGCCAGGCAAAAAAAGAAAAGATCAATCGCAACAAGAACCATACTGCTACAAAGGTAACTAGAAAATTAACCAACTCATTCATACTCTGCACTCATAAAAAATGGTGGGCCTCCTGTGAGTCGAACACAGCACCAACGGATTATGAGTCCGCTGCTCTAACCAACATGAGCTAGAGGCCCGATATAGCTATTATACAGTAAATGTTATTTAATGTCAAGCACGTTGGCACATGGTTTCCAAAGTGATGATTTTGCCCAGTTCCTTGTCGAAATCCAATTCATCGTGGATCACGTACAGCTTGTGGTGGCTGGTATCATTGCGATGGTCATAGCGACGAAAGGTTACAATTCTACCACCAATGGCCGAACGCACTGTGATATTGAGACCTTCGTCGGAATCAATGTCATTGGAACGGGATACTGTATTCAGTAGGCCGCGTCGCGAACTCATTTTGGGTGTAGGCACTGTGTCAAAGTGATCGTCCTGATCATATGCTATTGCTTCGGTAACTTTGCGAGCAAACCATCGTTTAAACCATTTCATACCGACTTCCTTTGTTTCAAATATTCTTCCCATTGTATCCATTGATTGCGAACCAAAAATCCCCAATCTCGCTGTTTGGGACCTGGCATGAACAAAGTCCAACAAGTAACTTCTGGATCCAGTTCTACTCGGTGGTACTGCTCAGCTCTAGCCCAACGAACACTTCCGGGGCCGCACCAGCGAGCAATTTCACCAACCTTTTGACCCGCACTGTTGAACTGCGGTGTCCACTCATAGTAGCCACCTTTAAGAATCACAGTAAGGAACGGCCAAGGATGATCATGCACATCGTCTGGATCTGATTTCAAAAATTTGTGCAGAAATATGTTGAATGGGAATCGTTTGCGCTCTCGAAGGAACACATAGTAGCGTTCCAGATAGGGTTCATTTTCGAACCGGTCCATCACAATGCGCTTGCGGCCCAGACGGTCTAACAGTTTTAATAGCATTGGCTACTCCTTTGCCCTACAATTATACTGTAACACAAATAAAAAGTCAAGAAAAAACCACCCAGGGCGAGTGGTTTTTTTCTATGTGGCCTGTGTGAATAGGCCAGCGAGGTCTATTAGGCGAGACCCAATGCCATGGCCTTGTAGCCGGCAGCAATCAACTTGCGGCTTGGCTTGCCAATTGCGTACTCTGTAACTTTGACACCGTTGCCAGCAACACGAGTGTTGGCGTAAACAGCAAAGCCTGCTTGACGAATACGGCTAACATCTGCAGAGATGTTTTTGATGCCAAAACGCTTGGCAGCTTGGCTGGCAGTCACTGTTTCACCGGAGTGAAGAGCAGAGAACAGTTTGTAAGTTTTGGTTTCAGTATTAAAACGCATAAAATGTTACCTTTCTTAAGTAATATAAACATTAGCTGTACCCTACAGCATGTATCTATTATATGCTATTGTTGCGCTGTCTGCAAGTGGTTTTGAACGACAATGTTGCCATAAATAATAGAAAAGGCTAACAAGGATCCCAAATGTCTCAACAAATTATCAACACAGGCGCGGCAGCCAACGATGGCTCTGGTGACCCGTTACGCACTGCGTTTACCGAAACCAACAACAACTTCACGGAAATCTACACTGCTGGCCCAGTAGGTTCCAATGTCCAGATTGCCAACAACACCATCCTTACACAGAATACCAATGGAAACTTGGTGCTGGCACCCAACGGTACCGGGCGAGTGGTGGCCAACGTTGATGTTGTGCCCAACCGAGCAAATGTGAGAAATTTGGGCAGTAGTTCTGCTCGTTGGAGCACTGTTTACACACAGTACTTAAATGTCACCAACAGTACCACTGTAGCCGGCGATCTAACAGTGGGTGGTAACCTAACAGTGACCGGCAACACTGTGCAGATTGGTAACCTGGTGACCGATGCTAGAACCTTGCAATTGGCCAACACAGCAGCCACAGCCAGTGCTGCCAACGGATCAGGTGTCACAGTGGGTGCTAGTGATAATATAGCCACATTACTGTACAACAGCACCGGCAATGTTTGGACAACAAATATTGGTGTCAGTGCTGTGGGCAACGTCACAGCCCAGTACTTCCTAGGTGATGGCAGCCGACTAACAGGCGCACCAGCCGGGGCAACTGGACCTGTAGGAGCAACCGGACCAAATGGCATTAACGGGGCCACTGGACCTACCGGAGCAACCGGACCAAATGGCACCAATGGAGCAACCGGACCCGTAGGTGCAACCGGACCAAATGGCATTGATGGGGCAACCGGGCCACAAGGAGCAACTGGACCAAATGGCACCAATGGAGCAACCGGAGCAACCGGTCCACAAGGTGCAACCGGTCCAGTTGCAATAGTTACACAAGATATCACCTCCAACGGTAATATGAGTATAATGACCTATGATGGCAATGTAAAATATGTAAACTATGCCACAGTTCAACCATCCTCTGGCAACATTGCAGGCGGCAACATTACTACTACTGGATTGGTCAGTGCCTTGGGCAACATCACAGCTGGCAACCTCAATTCACCCACGCTGAACAACAGTGGCAACATAAATGTTGTGGCCGGTAGTAATACATGGACCTTTGGCACAACTGGCAGATTGATCAATCTAGAAGGGTTGACCTTAACAGCTGGCGGACAATTTAATATTTGTAATATACTCACTGGCGGCAGTGGATATGATACTGGAAGTGCGTTGAAGGCAACCACTGGTGGTTCGGGCACAGGAATGACTGTGGGCATAGGCTATGGATTGAGTAACCAATTAACAAATGCCGATGTAGTAGATCCGGGCACAGGATATGTTGATGGTGATGTTATTACTGTGTCTGGAGGCACCGGCGGCACATTTGTTATCACCCGATACAATGAACAAGCCAACCAATCCAACAACAACTTTATTCAGTCTGACTGGACATTTGGCACAGATGGTAGTTTAACATTGCCTATTGGTGTATCAATTGATTATAACGGAAATATTCAGTATCCTAAAATCATTGCAGACAGTGGAAAGTTATTCAGCATTCAAGGACAAGGTAATACTGGTTCTGCGGCACTAGCGTGGACTGTAAATCCTAATGCGGCATCTCAGTATGCGGCTGTTGCTGTTAACAGAGCCGGCGACAATCTTGCCAAGGTGATACTACAAGCACAATCTGATTCAGGTAATGTTGGGACTGTGAAGCTTTGGAAATTTGATGAAACTGGCAACTTGACCCTGCCGGCTAACACATTTAGTGTCAATTATGCCAACGGCTCCCCTGTGACCTTTAGTGGCGGCAGTAGCAATACCGGCAATGTGACCTTTGACAACCAAGCTGTTGTAGGCACTGGTGATCAAGTTGGCAGCAGTGGCCTGTACCTGGCTCCGGGCACTGAAAGCGTGGGCAATTTACAATATATTCGAGTGCGTGGTGGCGATGTTGCCACACACATACACCTTGACACAGGCAACAACGCTTATTTTGATCAATACTTTGGCTCCGATATCAAGTATGTAAAATTAGAAGCCGCCGGCAATGTTGTGATCGGCAGTGATGATGACACCGGCAACTCAGCACAATGGACCTTTGAGACTGGTGGTAATTTAACATTCCCCACAGGCAATTTGGTTATAATCCCAGATCATGCTGATCTTGGCAACTCGGCTGTTATAGGATCTAGTGATCATAACTTGATCACACTATCTACTGGAGCCAACGGTGGTTTATCAAGTCTCTGGGTGGAAGATCTTGCAAATGCCACCAGCAACATAGCGGCAGTATATGCTAACCCTGTGCCAGGATCCGGCAATGTTAGAATAGCAGTAGGGCCCAATAGTAGCCCTGGTCCTAATCTTTGGGACTTTGATGCCTCCGGTAATTTATCTATTCCTGGCAACATCAACTTCTCCGGTGATTCAAGTGCGGCACCAAGTCTAAATGATTTCTTCAGCGTTACTTCAGCCGCTAATTTCAGTATCATAACTGATTCAGCCAATACCGACCAAACCTGGACCTTTAGCACAAGTGGTAACTTGACTGCTCCTGGCAACATCAGTGCCACGGGCAATGTAACAGCCAACAGTTTTGTTGGTAATGGCGCAACATTATCCAATGTTGCTACAACATTTGAAAGCGCCTGGACTGTGCC
>Ga0209552_1000025_pt1 | contig 41158 bp, 68 predicted proteins | sample LauGreFaBDMM15SD_2_FD_188214 | JGI IMG/M metagenome (GOLD analysis project Ga0209552, IMG submission 188214) | Freshwater lake microbial communities from Lake Michigan, USA - Fa13.BD.MM15.SD (SPAdes) (version 2) | ecosystem: Environmental > Aquatic > Freshwater > Lake | place: Lake Michigan, USA... | reverse complement strand
TGTATTCATAAGGTGTAAGAAGTCTGTCTCCAGGTCTTCCCTTACCATCAGCCATACGCTTTTTAATTGCTTCATTCGCAGCAAAGCGGGTCTTGTAAGCCCCGCTATTGTAAATACTATTTAAAACTTGTGCATCGGTAGGTGCTATATTATCTTCATAAACCTTATCAATTGTTTCCATAAGAGAATCAATGTATGCTTGACCTAATCCAGTATTTTCAAACATCTTCATTACTGAATCACGAGCACCAAAATCTTTATATGACTCTATTAAAGAACCTTGTGTACCATCTGACATGGTTTGATAAACTTCAACTACGCCACCAGTTTTACGTACACTTTTCTGACCAACAACCTTTGGCTTAGCAGCTTCTGCTGCTGCAGCGGTTTGCATTGCTGCAATCTGTGCTTGTAATGCAAGGAGTTGTTCACTGACAGATGCGGTTGCTACTGTTACTGGATCAATAAATGTTGAAGTAGATGTGCTGGTGTTGGTAGCAGTACTGGTTGCAGTTGATGTTGCCGTACTAGTTGCCGTTGATGTAGCAGTACTTGTTGCAGTGTCAGTAGCAGTATCTGTGCTTGTTTCAGTTGATGTTGCAGTTGATGTTGCAGTCATTCCAGATAAAGGATCAAAAGATGTAGTTGTTTTTGGTGCTTTAACTGCTGGCTCTAAAACAATTTTTGTATTAGAAAAAATAGTTCTTCCATCATTATATTTAGGATTACTAGTTAATGCTGGATTTATAGCAAGCAATTCTTTTACGGTTGTGTTGTTAGCTTTAGCAATCTGACTTAATGTATCACCAGGTTTAACACGATAACTTACCTCTGCTTTTGGTACAACAGGTGCAGGTGTACTTGCTGCATTGTAAGTTTCACGAAATGCACCTACGGTTCTTGCCCAGTTTGCTGCGTCTGCTGCACTCATGCTAGGAACCCATGATCTTTAAGGATTGTTGCTCCGATGCTTGTCTTTTCTTGTTTAGCTGTTTCAGTAAAATCAAAGTCTGGATGACGTCGTGCTGCTTTCTTAGCACTGTAAAGATTCATAGGTTTTATATTTCCTTTTTCATCTGTAAAATTAAGAACCTGTTGGACAGTATCGTTGTTAAGATCTAAAGACTTAACATCGATTTCTAAAGTATTGGCAATTGTATTTAACCAAGGATCTGCAGCCTCACGTAATGTTTGACCACGTAGCATCTGATCTTTTAAGCCAGGAAATAATGACATTGCACGTTGTTCTAATTCATTATCAACATCTTCTGGGTTTAGAGTGCCAGCAACTAATCCTTTGATTGATGCTTCAAACCACTTCTTAAATCCTGCATTAGATACAGTTGATGGATAGCCATAGTCATATGCTCTGTCATATAAAGCTTGAGCCATAGTTTCAAGCTTTCCATCAAGATCATAAACAACCTTGCCGTTGCTTTCAAAAGTGTTTGTTGTATCAAACTTAATAGAGTCAGCCATTAACTTATTTAAAAAGTCTTGGTTATATCTAACAACCTTGCCGTCTTTAATAACAGCCTGTTGCATCATCTGATCAGCGTATGTAATAGCATTTGCAGCAGTAATGGTTAAACCATTACCCGCATATTGTTTAATAATATTACTTGCGTTTAACTGTAAATCTGCAGCATATTGACCAGGGTTAGTCTCTTTGAAATATGAATGTTTACGTTGGGTATCTGTTTGGTTCTTATACCAAGTAGTTCCCTGAATGATTTGTGTTTGTAACCCAGGATCTGTAATCATAGTTCCGCTACCATCAAGCCCAAGGATTTTATTTAATGCATCTTGAAGGCTTTTATCTGAACCAATAACAGCAGCAGCAACACCAAACTTTGCTTGCAAAGTTGCCATATTTAAAGTATCCATTTGAGTGGCACCTGTAGATGAAATGCCTGTATCAACAACAGTGTTACTGCCAGGATTATAAGCAGTGCTTGATCCAGTTACTGGTGGGATACCTGGTGTATTTACTACTGGCTTAGAAGTATTTACAGAGGTTGGAAGAGTTAACTTAGTTCCAGAAAAGATTGTATTTCCACCATTGTATTTAGGATTGGTGGTTAATACAGGGTTAGCAGCAACTATCTTTGCAACTGTTGTTTTATTAGCAGAAGCAATTTTTGATAATGTGTCACCAGACTTAACGGTATATTTATCTGCCATCGCTCACCACCTGTCCAATTGCATTTGGATCAGTTAATAAACCACTGACTAGTTTTAAGAAATTCTTAGCAGCAAATGATTCTGCAAAGTCTGGTTGGCTACGAGCAAAGTTGCGAGCAAACATAGTTGGATCAAATCCAGTTGTTTGAGTTCCTTTAGTTACGCTTTGACCTAATTCAAATCCTTTACCACCAGGAGATGTAGTTGTAGTTCCCTCAAATATTCCTGGCTCTTTCATAGCAGCAGTATTCATCGCTGCTCTACCTGCTGCTATTTCATTAGCAGAGGCGGTACGACCAAGCTCTTGTTCCATAGTATCTGAAACTATTTGTGCTGCGCCAGAGGGGCTGTATTGAGTTACACGCTCATCACGTTGTTTAGTGGTTCCATATTTCTTGGTAGCACCTTGGTAATCTGATGGATCTAAGATATCAAAATAATCTTCTGGGAAAGAACTTGGAGAACCAATTGATGATACCCATTCAAGAGCATCGCCCCAGACTTTAGCTGCTGCAGATTTAGGAACACCTCTTGCAACTATCTCAGCAATCATTTCATTATAACGTTGCTTGTTGTTATTTTTAAGAAACTTAAACCAAGCTTTTCCTTCATCTATAGTAACTCCACCATCAACACCAGGAAGTGATATTGGATTTGTTCTACCGCTAAGGCTTGGAGTTAATGATGTGTTTAATGACTGAGGTGATTCTATAACATCTGGTATACCGTTATTGTTTGCGTCGCCGACTGCCATTATCTGTTTACCGCCGAATCTGGATTTAGTTGAGGCATGCTTTCAAAATATTTTGCTGAGAATGTATCAAAATCATCTGATGCTACTTGTAAGAAATCAAAATGAAATTGAGATAATCTAGTTTTTAAATCTCTTTCACGACGAGGATCATTCATAACTAAGTCATACTCTTTCTTCCATTGTTTAATCTCTTGTAAGTAATAAGAGATCTCATTCCATTTATTACTTTGCTTACTAGAATGATTCATCCATTGTTGATTATTAATAATCTCTTCAATTACTGGAACGGTTACATTCCAAAAATCTTTTTGACCTTGCTGACGCTCGTCAGCCCAACCTTTAAATTCGGTACCAATGTTGGAAACGATACGATTAAACTCTGCTTGTATACCAGTAGATTCATATCTAGCTTCTGATGTAGATTTAATACCATACTGATACATCATGGCATCTCTCCACTTGGAAAGTTTGTCATATTCATACCAACCACGTCTTGCCTCAACAGATGCTCTTACTTCTTCAGAACTCTTTTGCTGAGTCAATGGTGAGTTGTATCCACCAGGAAAATTTAATCTCTTGTATATAGCAGCGACCTCGGTTGAGTACTCATCCGTTAAATCACCATAACCAGTAGATAGCATCTGAGCAAACTTGGTATTGTATCTACCAATACTCTCTAATAACTCTGGATTACTACGTAGCATCTTAATATCAGATAGGTTTGCTGCTACTCCTGCTATGTTCTTTCGGTTAGATCCGATAAATGCTAAACCATCTACACCAAAGTCTTTAACAAATACTTCTTGAGCCTTGTCGTAATCACCATTGTATTGTGTTACTAAGTCACTATAGTATTGAGTTGCAGCCCTAGTTACTGGGTCAAATGTTGTAGATATAGGTGCAATAAATTGCACTATAGATCTAATGAATGACATATTTCCTGCTGCTTTAGCAGCAGTATCCATGTTAGGTGGACTACCTACACGACCATTACGATCCCATTCAGAGTATTGAACTCTAAAGAACATGTTTACATCATCAGCGAAACGCTCACTCTTAAACCCAGGGATTTTACCTGAATCAATTGCAGACTGTAAATAAGCAGGAAGAATAGCGTTCTTTGTAGTCTCAAAAATGTTCTTACCTTCAATTGGATAACCAGCATAAAGCAAGCTATTCTCATAGAAGTCATCACCAAAGGTATTTCTTAATCCTTCAGATATATCTTCGCCGTGAATCTTCCATAATGAACCTGGTGCAGTAAATCCATTCTTAATAAGTTCAGATAATGTAACTCCACCAAACCAAGACACGCTTGGGTCGGCAATCATGAACTCCATTTGCTTTGGATTCCACTTTAATCCACCACCACGAGAGTCAGTAAAAGGTTTAAGTGAATCTTTAATAGACTTTGGCAACTTATCACCATAAGGTATTGGATACTTAACAGTTACATTGGTACCTGCAGGTACATCTTTCATAGACTTATAGGTATTACCCTCATCATCTTCATAACTTTCAAAGTTATCAAAAGCATTGGCAATAGTTCCATACCAATAAGCATTCATTGGGTTCTTTGCCATAAGGCGAAGAGCCACAGCCTGTGAGTTAAAGAATGCTAGAGGGAAAGACATTGCAAATCGTGCTGCATACATACCATTACTTAAACGACGTGAAGAATACAAGGTTTGCTCTACACGAGTTGTAGCTTTACGGTAGGCAATCTGTCGAAATTGGTTATTTACCGTAGCCTGTGCTGGGTTAATACCATTTCTCTGTGCTGCTGCAATAAGTTCTTTCATCTCTTCTCTTACGTAAGTAAGGAAGAGTGGATTACGAACCATTCTATTTTCAGAAGCAGCTAAAATTCTCCAAGCTGAGTCAATACCGCTTTGGACTCCCATAATTCCTCGTTCAAGATTATTAAGATCTGCTAAATCAATGTTTGGTCCATTAATTTCATCTAATAGATCTGGTCTATTCTTTAACGCTGCTGTTACTTCATCAACACTAACGTTTCTATCAAGAATAATCTTACGAAGATTAGGATCTGGATACATTTTAAACATTTTATCTTGAGTTGCAGTAGCCCAGTTTAACCACCACTCTTGAGTGTTAGCTTCTGGTATTCTAGATTGCATACGCATACGATATTCAAGACCTTTAGGGTCTTTAAATATCCATCTAACTACATCAAGTGCTGAATCTCCCCTGAAGAGCATTCCTGCTGGTAAATCTAACTCATTACGAATCTGACGATTCGCTACATGGGTTAAAGCATTCATATAAGGCTTAACTTCGTTGCGAGAAATCTTTACAAAACCGACACCTGCTGATTTTATTTGCCGAGATATCTGAGATTGAGATTGTGCTTGGATAAAATTTGCAGCAGTATCCATTTCAGCAAGATAAGCACTTGCTCCACGTATGTTGGGATCTGCTAAACCATCAATAGTGTACTTAACACCACCAACTTCTAGGATCTCTGCATCTTGTCCTAAATATTTATAGTCTTTTAATTCTGCTCTTTTGGTTGCAGCGGTAGTTAAGACATCACGATGTTTCTTCATAACAGAAGACATACCATTTACCATGTCAGCACTATTGGTTAACGAATCTTGTGCCTCTAAAAAAGCTTTTTGAGCCAAAAACATTTGATAGTCTGCATTGTTTTTAGCAGCAGTTAGATCTGCTTTCTTGGTTTTACTTGCACCACGCAAGGCTGCTTCAGCTTTTGCTTGTGCTGCGGTAGCAGTATTAAAGTTTTTTTCTGCTTCGTCTACAGCTTTTTGTGCATCTCGCCATCTTTCAACGACTGGCTTTAATTCAACAGCTAAAATATCCATTTCTTTTTGGGCTTGCTTTTCCATCTTACGAGCATGATTAGATGGAGACCCTGGAATAAATCTTTTTGCTGAATCAACTCTTAAACTTGTATTATGAACTAAGTTTGCAGTACCTGGAACTATGTTTTTAAGTAGACTTAAGTTACCAAGAGCCATACTTGCTCTAGCAAATGGATCAAGCATTGAGTTCTTTGGAATATAAGCAACACGAATTAAGTTTAAATTACTAAAAGTAGCGTTAGCTAAGTCTAATAACTCACCAGTTCCCATAGCAACTTTAGTTGCTCTAGCACCTTTAACTTGACCTGCGGTAATTGGGGATGCTTCACCCAAAACTCTTTTAGAGTTTAATATAATTTCTATTTCTAGTTTGCGGAAGTCAAGCATTGGAATAACTGATGCTTCATTTGCTTGAATAACAAAGTTACCTGTGTTAATTCCGCCATTTTCATCTGGAATAAATCCATTTTTTGAGGCATACTCTTTGATAGATTGCCTACGACCACTGGTTGCTTTATGCCAATCAGTAATTAATTTTATTTGGTCAGCAGTAGTTCTAATATCTGTAACATCTGCAGCACCAGCAAACTTTGCAAGTTTTAACATAACCTGTTGCTCTATATAATCTAAAGCAATAGCACGTTGGGTATCATCTTGGGCATTTATAAACCTAGATACCATCTTGCGTTTAAAGTCAGTACCTTCAGCACCACGAAGAATCTGTAGACGATTTAAATCTGAGAGTACATCCATTACCGCTTCGTACTTACGTGGGTTTGATATGTTAATCATTCCTTGTGGGCGACCTGAGCCTACCCAAGCAATAGTACGAATAACACGATCATATGGATTTGATTGGTAAACCTTGGTACGCCAACCGTTATCTCCGTCTTTACCAAATAACTTTATATCACCAAACTTAGCCTGAAGCTTAAGTTTTTCTTTAGCAAGTTTAACTGACTCAATGGAGGCATACTTGCCAGGTTGGTAACTTGATGCTATTCCAACATTAACATCGTTCTTAAAACTTTCTAAAGCATACTTAAGTTCTCTATCTCGTCCTGCTTTATCATTAAGAACATCTTTTAGTCTAGGCGCAAGCTTAGGGTCAAGAACCTCTGTATGAAATTTAGTTAGATCCGAAATTGGATTTACATTATTCATTCCATAGTTATCTAAGTGATCAGCCAACAAAGGAGATTTTGTATATAATCTTTGAAAAGCTAATTTATCGCCACGCTCTGCTAAAAGATAGTCAGCCATATCTCTATGGTTATCAATACGAGACATAATTGTGGCAGATCTATTTGGATTAAAACCATTAGATACTAATGGGTTAGAAATAATCTTACTTGCATCTCTTGTCTTAACTGCATCATCTACTAGTTTGGCTAACCCTGTAGGAGCAGGAGTTCCATCATTACGAGCAGCCCATGCAACTGTATCTTCTAAGTTTTGTTTAAATGCAGCCTGAGCTGCTGGGTTTTTAATTACTTCAGAACCTAATGCTGCTGTCTTACCTGATCTAACTGCAACTCCAAGACCTTTTGATCCTAATAATGCAGCACCTAAGTCAGTACCACCTGATGCAATCCAACCAAGAAACTCATTCTTATATGCTTGGTTTCTTTTCTTATCATCAAAGACGTTAAAGTCTTTGTCCATAAATGTTGGTGTAATTTGATCTGGTAAAAATGCACCAACTGTCTGACCAACTTGGGTAGCAATAGCCTGACCCATTGAAATCTTTTTTGCTTGCTCTCTAGCAAATCTAAAACTTTGTACGAATCCTTTTGTTTGACCTTGACGTGCTGCTTCGCCAGCAAGGAAAGGTGTTGCTACTGTTTGAGTAACAGCACTAACCACATTGCCAATACCTTGCATCACATTAAGTGCTGGGTTAACTATTGGAGCGAATCGACTAGCTTGTGCTTTTTCTATTCCACTGACAAGTGCTCCGCCAACTTTTTCTTCTACTTTACCTACAGCAGTTTTATCTAATTGTTCTTTTTTAAATTCATTAACTCTGCTTAAAGGGTTAGGTACGGCGGTTGTTCCTGTTTCAGCTCTCCAGTCATCCCATAGACCCATCAGTATTAATTTCCCTTCCAGCAGTTAATTCTTCTAATAACGCAAGACGATCATCATCTGATTCAAAATCAAATCGTGCTAAATCCCAAGCAACTGGTGCTAATTCAAAACCCAGATACTCAAGATTCTCTTCAAATTTTTTAAATATTTTCATCTATTTGACTTTTTAAATACTTAGTAAATGCTTTCATAGTTCCAGTTGAGTTAGGTGAATCAGCAAAACTCTGCATCAATGGAAGGTATTTAGATATCATTGTTAAATCTTCAACCTGTGTATCGGATGAAGATTTTAAACCAAGCACTTCTCTACCTGGACCAGGAGTATTACCACCGACTCCAGCAGTAACAAATTCATTTGGTCTGCGGGTTTCCGCACCTAATGGGATTATGCCTGCTAGAGGATTTTCTGCTTTAGCCATAGGTGCAGATTTTTGTTCTGCTAAAAATTGCTGTTGCTCACCATACTCTGGATTTGGTAATCGCTTAGCTCCCTGTGATGGAGGTAAGTCACTTCGATTAGACATAGGTCCAGGCATAGGAACAGCAGCAGGATTAACCATTGACATAAGTTACCTACTTCTTTTTAGGACGATACGGAACAGGACCTGCATAACCGCCAGTAGGCACTTTGCCTTTTGATGGGATCTTGATTGATGTATTCCTGTAGATCTTTTTAGGATCTTTAATTTTCTTGTTTTCTGCCAGTAACTCTGAAAGAGTTACGCCAGACTTCTTAGCAATACCAGATAATGTATCTCCAGCATTTACTTTATAAGTAGAACCACCAGCACCTACACCAATAAATTTACCTTGACCAGTGATACGTGGTTGGTTACTACGGCTTTTAACTGTAGGAGTAGTTGTAGTAGATTTTTTCTTACCCGCTTGTGGATCTTTTGTTAGTGCCTGTAATATTGGTTTACCTAATAAAGCACCAGCAGTTAAAGCCATTCCAACTTTTCCTGTAACCGCTTTGCCTGCAAACCTAGCAGCACCTAGTGCTGCACCTTTAGCAGTAAACTTTTTCTTAGCAGATGATGATGCTTTAGTAGCAACAACTGCACCTGGCTTAGGACGTAAAACAAGTTCTTTACCTGTAGATGTTTTTGTAGCATCATACTTTGCTTGAATTTCTTTGCGTACTTTTGGAGTTAAACCTTCTGGACGAGTTGTTCCCATTTTAGTTTTTGGATCATAATTTACTACCTTGGCAACTTTACCCATTTGTCCTTTAGTAACTGGACCTTGCTTCTTAACTTTTGAAGCAGCAGACTTGGCTGCTGTAGCAATAGGTCCTGCAGCTTTAGCTGCTACCTTTGCTCCTTTTTCCTGACGGAATAAAGCTTTGTTAAGTGCAGACTTAGGTTTGATGCCTTCTTTAATAAACTTGTCGTACATGGCTTTACCTTCTGCATTAAGTTCTTTACCTGCAGCAAAACCTTTTTTAGAAACTGGTAATGTTTTTTTCTTTACTGTTTCCATCTTTTTAGATTCTGTTGCTGCAGCTTTTTTAGCAGCACCTGCAGTTTTTACAGTTTTAAATCCTTTAGGTTTAGGTTCTTTAATTTTATTACCATCTTTATCAACCTTGTAACCTTGTGACTTTGGTTCATTAACAGTTACACCACTACGAACCTTTTGGGCTGATGATGCAGTTCTACCTTCTGGCTTACCTGATGATGATGCTTTAGGTTCAGATATTCTTTTTTGTGCAGCTTCTGCAGCAGCACGATCAGACTTAGACATGGCTTTTAATTCAGCCTCATCATAAGGAAACATTCTTAATGCCTCTGCTTTGGCAGCAGCACGATCACGAGCAATACGCTCGAGTGAAGTTTCAGTAGGCTTAACGCTAATCTTATTACCTTTGTCGTCGGTAATATAACCTTTTTTAGCTTCCTTTTTTACTTCATTAAGTGCTTCAATATCATCAGCAGAGAATTTAGTAAAACGATCTTTGTCTTTTAGTCCTGCCTTGGCAGCACCTTGAAAGACTTTTTTAGCATCGACTTTACCTTGTCTGCGACCTTGCCTAAACTTTGTAGGTCTTTTTTTGGTTGCCATGGGTATCCTTAATTTATATAGAAAATTTACTTAACTTTATTGTTGTTGCCTTTAATGCCTTTAGGTGTAACGCCTTGCTTTACCATTCCGCCACCGACTATTTTGCCTGCTGGCTTCTTGCCCATAATGGCTGTACCTACTGGTGCCTTAGCTGATTTTCCTTGTTTTCCGAACATTTGTTTCTCCTTATTATGCTGGTATTTGACGAGTAACTCTCGCTGATAGATTTGGACTTCCTCCACCAGTTAAACCTGCAAGAAGTTCTTGCATTGCTGGTCTACCTTGTGGAAGTTGTGGTGCTTGACCACCAGCCATTGGCTCAGGAGCTGCTGGTACTTCTGGCATTCCTGGTTCGGCTGGTTGTTGTTTTGGTGCTGGTTCTGGTTTAAATGCATTTGAAACCGCATCTTCAAGGGCTACACCCTTTTTGCGATCATTAATTACACTTGCCATTTTTTCAATAATCTTCATTGGATCTTGACCTTGCATTACCATTTGTGGAATTGCAGCAGCCATAGAAGATACGGATGCCTTAAGGGAATCACGCATCTCTTCAATGTCAATTGCTCTCTCTTCTTCACCAGCATTTAGTGAGATAGGAAGGTTGCGACGCAACATTCCTCGAGAAATTAATTTATCTCCTCTTGCTTGTAGACCCCATACCAATGCACGGTTAGGATCTAAACCTGCCATTAAACCGTATTCAACGGTTACGCCATAGTTACCATTAATATCTGAACTTGGCTTGTATTTTAATTTATATGGAACTCCGTTGGCTGTTGCAGATACTTCACGACTTAACTCTGGGAAGTATGCTTCATCAGTTGCAAATGCAAATGAGATTGCTTGACCTATTGCTTCGCCAAGGATTGATTGGTAAATTTTAACTTGAGAATCATATCCAGCCATAAGTGCTTTAACACCTTGACCTGTAACAACTGAACCTTCTGCTTGTCCTGCACGAGCTTGAGGAAAGCGAGTTCCTAATTTCATTTCATCTGCTAGAACATTGTTCTCAGCAAAAGCATATTGAGGTACGTCTAGATTAACCCTACGAATTTTCTCAGGACTGTTCGAACGAATGACCGAATCAGGACCAATGGATAGAGAAGTAACATCATTGGGAAGAGCAAGAGGAGCTTCAACAGATTTTTGAACAGCCTCCATCGTAAGAAGCGCAAGTCTTGCTTTCGCTGCATACACTGGCAAGACGTCATCAAATTGTCCTCTGGCTTCGCCATCGAGTGAAGGACGTTGAGCAATCGCAACTGGAACCGTACCTGTCTTGTTGGGTGTCGTCGCAAGAACTAAACCTCCACGATCTGGTAAAAATAAAACTGTTCTTTCTTTATCTGTCCAACGAACAACCTGTAGTAATGAGTTACCATCACCACGAGTATATGCACCAGACTGTAATATTTGACTTGCATACTCTGGAAAGTGTGCTGCTAAATCACCCGCCTTACGGTGATATAAGCGAGCGTATACATTTACAACACCGAAACGATCTTGATCAAAGTATGCACCCATAGAGTTTTCAATATGGATGTGTGGTCTCTTATCTTTAAAGTTTGGTTCAACTCTAATAGGAACGAAACCGTATGTTGCTAGTTGATCTGCGCCACGCAGTAACTCCGTACCAAGCCTTGATGCTGCTACATAGTAGTTAGCAATCTTTGTACGCTTGTCAGCTTTGGTACGCTGGTTGTCATCTAATGATGAATCCCCAGCAGCAGTAATGGTAGGTAGAACACCGACTTGTTCAGAGACATCTCGAGCAACAACATCAATAAGGTTAGCGATGATAGGACGTGACCATACTCCTTCAGGAAATAATCCTTGGAATACTTGATCAGCCTGTCCCGCTCTTACTAATGCAACCTCACGCATACGTCTATCACGTTCGGAGTTACGAGCTTTTAATTGCTCAAAGGCTTGTTGTAAATCTTTCATTAAGTCACAATCTCGCTGTCCGCTGCGCTGCAGCTAAGTCATCTAAGTTAATAATGTATCTTGATTCAATATCTTTTCTAGGAGTAAATTGATTATTTAAAAAGTTAGGTACATTATTCGAGGTAAGTAAAGTTTCTCTTGCTACGATCTCACAGAACCATAATGCCATCACGGCATCCATCTTGAGCTTCTTACCTTGTACTCCTGGTTGCCAGGTTACAAGTTGTTCGATTAACTTCTTTACGTGTTCATTCTTTGAGCTATCTGGTAATTCAATTAAATTATCCCCAGCATGCTTAAAGTTATTCATGACACCATCCCGCTTAGTAATGGTGCCGAATAAAGGAGCGAGTGAGGCTACGCCGAACTCGGGATCCTGTTTATTATTTCCTGTGTAATGAGGTCTGTAGTTAACTCCTCGTGTTGACAGGAAGTTACGAATCTCTTCGTCTTGTGTAAGGAAAAGCTGAAAGGCATTTGATTCCACAATGACCACATGCGGTTTATACGCATCGGTCCACTCCTTGATAAGAGAACGGATTGCTGCAGGTGTAGGAGCCGTCATGACGTGAACGTCCATGATATAGCGTTTATGTGACCTGCGGTCAACCGCATAAGCAACAGCAGCGGTATCACCAGACATTGCTGGATCTATACCAATGACTCTAAAAAAGTTATTAGAGTTCTCAGGATGACCTGCTGCGCTTGCAACCAATGCACCCGATTTTCTCATTCCATTTACTGCGCCTCTGACGCACATCGGGTCGAAGATTGCATTCTCCGCAATATCGAGGTTCTGGTAAACCAGTGACCACTTAGATGGTCCTGCCTCGTTACGGACAGCCGTTAGACGCTGTCCTGTCCATCGATCAAACAAACCATTCTCATCTGGGATATCATCGTCAGTGAGTTGTTGTTCGGATTTTTCCCATAGACATTTCCAGTCTTTAGGATCGTCTGCGTATTCTAAGACCGCAGGCATCGATAAATATGACCAAGGTAATACACCATCGGTGTAGTGGCTTGGGTTTCTTAATTCTTTATATAGATCAACTGCTGAGACTCTGGTACCAACTACCAAGAGTTGACCGCCTCCAGGTGGGAGACGAGAGGCAACTTCTTGCCTGATCCATTCTTGTTGCTTAGCCCACTCTGAAGCGTTACTCAGAGTGACCACGTCATCTAAAACTATTAAGTCGGCACGGTTACCATAAACCTGCCCGCCCATTCCTATAGCTTCTACAGTTGGGTCTTTAGCATCTGACTCACGTACATCGCCACCAAGGTATACCTTAGTAGCCGACCACTGGTCGGCGGTTGCTTTATATCCATCGGCTGGACCAAAGGCTACCTGAAGGTCAGCGTACCGAGGATGCGTCAAGCGTTGCTTGATCGCATATAAAAACTTCTTTGCTTGTTCCTGTGTCTTGGATATAACCATGACGTTGATATTAGGATTCTTAACTATTCGGTAGGTTACATAGTTAATTGTTATAGTCATGGTCTTAGCATGGTTAGGGGGTATGTTTACCAAGAGGCGGGATAAGCCCGCCGATCCCTTTTCATAAACCATGGAATCATGTAACCAAGAAGGATCTCTACCTTCCAACATGGATACCACATTAAGCATGTGAAGTGGTACTTTGGTACCAAGATACTTTTCAGAGAACTCTGCAAAATCAGATAAGTTAGACCGAGCCTCATCGGCAAGGTCCTGTGTTCTAAACCGAGCATTATCTATTAAAGCTGAGAAGCCCTCGGCTTCTCGGCGTTGGGTGTCATACCAAGATCTAGATCTACCAATAACTTTTAAACCATCAACGATTGTGCGCCCTTGGCGCACCAATAGGATAAGTTCTTTTCTGGCTTCTTCTGGTGCCAATTGTCTTTCCAACGTTCCTCCAGTGCCTGTAGGGGTCCACAGGGGTCTGGACAGAAGTATCCCCACTTATGCTTATAAGTACTTATTGGCAGGCTTAGAGCCTGCCTTTGGGGGCTCAATATATTTCGCCCTATACTTATATAGGGGTCTTGAGCGTCGGCGTGTTTCAAGGGGTAAATAAATAAATCTTTTATTGGTTATCTATAAATTAACATAACCGCAGGTCAGAGCTGGTTTTCTGGTGAATATTATTTTACGGATAGTGGGGGGAGGGTGGGGGGTGGTGTTAAACATGGTGGGGGTCGGCTAGGGCGAGCGCACAAAAAAAGGGGCAAAGGTCGCCCCCTGCCCCACAGAAAAACACGCTCAGACTTGACAAAACCCCACGCTCATGCTACTGAGCGCAGGGCTTCGCCTGACTATCTATCTAGCGAGCCTTGCGTGTATGTGTAGCCACACGCCCACTATTGAATACGATTGCGAGAGCCTCATTACCCCCGCATGATTGAACATCAAACACGATACCAACATGCTTGCCCTTGCGAACAAGGTCGCCTGCGTGAGCCTCTGCGAGTGAACTAAGTTCAAACTCAGGCACATGCTCCAGCGTGGGAATGTTGTAAGACTTCTTGACCAGCGCAATCTCTGCGGTTAGGTCGGCGAACAGGTCTGCGTTCATGTAGATATTACTCATCTTGCTGTTCCTTTCAGCGTCGTTGAGACCACCTCAACTGACACCGAGAATTATCTCATACCTCCAGCCCAATGTCAAATACCCAGCGTAAATGAACGGAGTGTCTACCTGCTGTGTGTGTATGTGTATGTATGTGTGCGCCTGTGTGTATGTATGTATATGTGTGTATGTATGTGCGGGCGCATGCGAGATTCACGCATGAGCAAGTAATAGTTCATATGCGTATGAGCAGGTGGCTGCTCGCATGTGCGAGCTCGTGTGATCGTGTGCGTCTTTCATTGATAGCAAATCAAAGATTTGCTTAGATAAGGGGGTCAAATCAAATCGGTTTGGCAGTTGACGAAAGGAACACCATGAGAACAGTTGAAAGTAAGACACTAGTCGGCGTCGTTAAGAACGGCGTTGTTCATGTCAGCCAAGCAGATAGCAAGCGCATCTTCGCAAAGGTGCGTATCACCACCAACACCGCCAAATCTTCAAAGAAGATTGAGGCAATTCTATCAGCCTTCAAGGCATATCCAAACTTCACGCTTGTAGCCAGCGAGATTGCGAAGGTTGAGCCAAAGGCTTACCTAACCCTGAAAGGAAGTGTCGCCTAATGACTACCATCACACACCCATACACGCTTCAACTACAAACTGTAGTTGACGAAAGCAACTCAACAGTAAAGAAACTCCTTGCCCTACCTGAAGGAGACAGAGTCTCCTTCTTAACTCAAATGGCGCAAGACCTCATTCTACCAGAGGTAGAAAAAGCAATAGCCAAACTGAATGAAAACTCAGGTGGCTGGGCAAAGTTAGAGGTGGTCGCATGACCACATTACCTCTGCTTTATACCGACCTTATTGCTTTAGCAATAGCCCTCTTCTTGAGTGGCTTCACTATCGGAATGCTTGTCGCAAGGCGGGCAGTTCGGGAGTGGCTCGCTCGTCAAAGATAGCAGACTTTAGTCTGCTTATTAGGGGGGGTAGCAAATCGCTATCCCCTCTTTTGTCGCTTCTGAAAGGAGCAAACATGGCAACGCAAAAAATCACCACATATCTATCCGTTGATTGTCGCTTATGTGGCACATTCTCATACATAGAGTGCGAGCAATGGCAAGCAGATGAATTGGACAAGCCTCGCTCTGAGCGCATGTTCATGCAAGATATCTTCCCTGATTTACCTATCGGAGATAGGGAATTACTTATCTCTGGCACATGTAATACCTGCTGGCAAAAGATGTTCGGCAGTAATGAAGACGAGGAGGAATAAATATGGGAGCAAGAATAAACTTCATCTTTATTCAAGATGAAACAGCAGTCGGAGAACCAGCATCACCAAAGGTGGTGCTCTACTCACATTGGGGCGCAGATACATGGGAAGTTGACTTGGCTTGCGCTTTGTCTGTGGCAGAGCCACGCTGGGATGATGCTTCTTATGCCACTCGTATCGTCATCTCCAATTTAATTGGAGAACAATGGAAGTCAGAGACTGGCTTCGGTATCTACGCAACCACAGAGATGACAGACTCGTGGGATCCATGCGTAGAGATTGACTTCGTCAAGAAAACTGTTGACGGAGTTGCCTTTGATACATTCGTAAAGTATGGACTAGCGAAAGGGGAATACCAAGATGCCTAACTGGTGCTACAACACACTACTAATTGAGGCAGAGCCTCAAGTAATAGCCAAGATTAAGGCGCAGTTATCTGCTCCTTATGAGGACAAGTATCAAGACCTTAAGTCTGATACATGGACAACACAAACAGTTCAAAAAGATTTATCTTTTTGGAACATCATTCGCCCCGACAACATGGACGAATACCACACAGCCAAAGGCTGGTCAGAAGGCAAGGCATACGGAGACACCCCACTCAATTGGTATAACTGGAACATTGCCAATTGGGGTGTCAAGTGGGACGCCAGCGATTCCGAGCTCGTGGAGGAGAGCGAGACATCACTTCAGTATAGGTTCAACACCCCTTGGGGTGTTGCTGAAGAGGCATTCATTACCCTGTCAACACAATACCCTGATGTCCAGTTTGACCTTGAGTTTGAGGAGGAGACAGGTTGGGGTGGTGAAGTGGAGTTCATTAACGGAGTTAGCAAGGTAGTCAATGAGTTCGCTCAGAAGTGCTACTCATGTGATACCCAATGGCAACACGGCGAAGAATACTGGGATGAATACGACGACGATACTGGACAACACAAGTGCGTAGCAAATGGCTACGCCATTAACGAGGAGGTAAAGGCATGATGGGATACAAGTATGAGGACATACAGAAGTTCGGCTCTGCCCTGAATGGGGCAGAGTTCTATCTCCCGCCTAATGACACGGAGATACGAGAAGGTCTCATAAAGATATGGGATTTCTTTGAAGGACTACTAGCCGAAGGCTATGTAGAAGGAGAGGAGATAAGCAATGTATAAATCACGACTAACAAAGCCAAAGGTGGGTGAGGTTAAGCAATGGATCCCACACGAGAACGGCAATGAGTATGTCCAAGTATTCACTGCTGATATCGACGACTTCTTCTTCAAGGTAGGTGGTTCTAATGTTAGAACCAAATACTTTTACGGAGAGAATGCATGGGCTGATAGCCGACGATACGCAGATGATTTAGCGTGGGCTATCCGCAATAAATAGCACATCAAAGATGTGCTTTAAATATAGGGCAACAATTAACCAACAGAAAGGAGCAAGATGCTGTCGTTACTTAGAAGTCATGACCGCAAAGTCACCAACCTAGTCTCGCCAAGTGGCAAGGCTTCAGCAATTCGCAACACCTTCGGCTTGCCAGCAGGCAAAGCCTTCTCATGTCCTGATGCCACAAGTATCTGCGAGAAGGTGTGTTATGCAGGCAAGCTCGAGCGTGTATATAAGGGAGTGAGAGAAGTTCTCGTTCACAACTGGCAATTATTAAAGGACGCTGATGTCAACCAAATGGTTGACCTACTTGATGACATGATGATTGATTTCATCAAGGATTGTGAGAGACGGAATGCCCCGAAGTTATTCCGCATCCATTGGGACGGCGACTTCTTCAACACAACTTACGAGTATGCATGGCAGAAAGTAATCATGATGCACCCAGAGATACAGTTCTGGTGCTACACACGAGTGCGATCCGCAGCCTACTCACTATCAGGGCTTGACAATCTGTCGCTGTATTACAGCGCAGACCAAGAGAACAAACACATTGCCGAACAAGTTCGGCGAGAGACAGACACCAAACTAGCGTGGCTGTCAGACACATTCGCAAATGCGGAGGATGAAATGCTTCGCATAACTGGCTCAGTTGGTGCTAAATGTCCAGCATTGACTAAGCAAATCCCACTCATATCCAAGAGCGGGTCAGCCTGTGTTAGTTGCGGGCTATGTGTATTCGGCAAAGCCGATATCCGATTCAGTTCAACAAAGAAATGAGGTAACAAATGAACGCATCATTCCGTATCGAACAAGTAAGTTTCTTACTTGATCAGTATCGAGAAGCAACGCACCGCCTAGGCATGCAAGACCTTGCCATATGGCAATCGCTTGAAGATATATACAAGCGACCAGAACTTCACGACTTAACCCTACTGTCCACTCGTGAAGAAGCCTTCGACAAAATTGTCAAGGACAATTGGTTCGTAGATATGGGTCAGCATTACTACGGATTGGACTATGAAACTATCGACGAACTTACCCTTGAGTATCTCAAGGATAACCAACTGGTAAAGGAGATAAACAATGACTGACATAACACAATACAACTGGATAACAGTTGCTAACCAAGAGTGGGGCATCCACTTATGGGGTGAGTTAGAAGAATACGATGATGGCACAGCCCAAGTCGTAGACATAGATGCACGAATACTCACACCTAAAGGTGAGGAGTTAACATACGACGCACAAAACTGGATAGATTTTCCAGAGGAAGTATGTAGTCTGGCTGATGCATTACTTAATGACCACAAGACAAGCGATAACATGCTCGAGACATGGGGTCACCCTAGTTATGTAGGGCGCACCAGTCTTTCATTGATAACAGATCAAAGATCTGTTTAGATAGTGGCAGCAACACCAACCGAAAGGAGAAACAAATGAATGAAGATATGACACCAGCAGAACTGTTTGCATTGGCTGACCAAGCCGAAGCAATGGGTCGTGGGTTGATGCAAAAAGCATTTGACCTACGAGCACAAGCAAGGAACAAGCAAACATGGGGTGCAACTGTGCGCCCAATGCCAACGGAAGGAGCAAACAAATGAAGGTAAAAGTATGTGATCCAAGTGGTGAGGTAATTGCTGAGGTGTACGACTACGCAGCAGGTGCCTTACTCATGAGCTTGTACGGTGATGGCTCGACCATCAGGCATAAGAATGTAATTCTGTGGTTGGAAGGCGCAGATGGAGAAGGTGCAAACAGTTATGACACAACAGCCATGACTATAGATGAACGACTACGAAAGGTAGGTGCAAGAGTATGACCATGATAGACAGAACACCAGCCAATGAATCGCAATCAGAGATTGCTTCATTGAATACCAAGATAGGCACACTCACCGAGACGTTGTATACACAACGCACTAAAGTGCGTGACCTAGTCACACGTATTAACGACTACATTGCCGCTAATAATTGTGAACTTACTGATGATATCCCACTCGAGTATATAAATGAGGTAATCACAGACACATTCGGAACACCTCTCACCTTCGAACATACGTACGAAGTGAAGGTAAGCCTGTATGTGGATGCCACATTCACGATCAAGGCTGAGAGTGAGGATGATGCAAAGGAAGAAGTAAAGAACCTATGGTTCACCGATGATGCACCATTCTCATTACAGAATGATGATGTAGAACAGAGTGATGTGTTCATTGATCGAGTAAGCGTACAAAGTGTGACCAGAATATGAGGTCATCCGTAACAAGAGGTGGTATCTGCCCCAATGGGGCAGTTATCATCGACCATAAGCCAGCACTAAACGATGATGCTCATGTTGTCCTGTGCCTTTGGGTACTGAATAAGCAGGAGCAAGTCCCGACCATACGCAAAGCTGACCCATATGTAACATGGAAAGCGTATGTAAATAGCGAAGGTATTTCGACCCTTCAAGGTCACTACTTCGACACACTCTCAGATGCAGTTGTTGATTTCAACAACCGAGTATGAGATACTAATCCCACAACCAAACGAACAGGAGAAACAAATGAGTACAGTAATATCCAACCCTCGTCGCCGTAGTGCATACCGCATTATTGGCGAGGCAGTAACCGCTACATCTGCAAAGGATGCAGCACAACAGGCTGGTCTCGACTGGCATGTACAACTGGCTGACGTACAAGCGTTAGCCGTAACGAATGATGGTGTCAACACCCTCGAAGTGCCATCAACATTCGCAACAGTCCGTACCAATAAGGATGCAACACAGTCAGTACTAGGTACTGTCGGTGGTAGATACAAGGTGTTCCAGAATGAGGAGATGTTCTCAGGTCTAGATGCACTGGTTGATTCAGGCGATGCAAGATATGCATATGCTGGTGAGGTAAGGGGTGGAGCGCAGGTATACATGGTGCTCGAGCTACCTAACGAAGTTAAGATAGCCAACGACCCTCACTCCTGCTACCTTGTAGCAAGGACATCACACGATGGTTCAACTGCACTACAAATATCACCATCAATTCAACGCTTGCGTTGTACCAATCAGATAGCAGGTATCTTTGCTAAGGCTGGAACATACACACTCAAGCACACAACCAATGCTAAGTTCCGCATTGAGGATATCAAACGCATCATCCCTGTTACCTATGAGGGTATTAAGTTCTACGAACTTATCGGTAACAAACTTATCAACGAGAAGTTAACAGATGCAGAGGTAGACAATATCTTTAGTAAGATGTGGTCGATCCCAAGCATCATTGAGAACTCACCTTATGCATTGTTAAGTGCAGGGCAGAAGCGTCAGTTCAACTCAGCAACGGTAGCAAGGTCTACTGCTAAAGCAATCTATCGTGGTGATACTGGTACACAAGAGGAACTATACGGAACTAGGTTCGGTGTGTTCCAATCTATCGTGGAGTATGCAGATCACTACAGTCACAAGGCTGAGTCAGTACGAGCAGAGCGTATCGTTACTGGTTCTGCTGACCGCATCAAGAGCAAAGCTCTTGAACTACTGACGAAAGGAATCTAATGGATAATCCATTACAAAAGTATGCAGAGGAGTTGGATAATCCAACTCCTTTCGTACCACCAAAGATATCTATTCGCATGGCTAACTACATAATCAAGGCTCTTGATTACCTGCATATTTATGCAGGAGAAAAAGATGAGCCCGAACTTATAGAGTCAGACATACACAAGGAGGCAGAGGAAGCAATGGTTGACATTGTTGTTATGTCTCCAGAGGAGAATACAAATGGGTAAGTTAATAAGTAAAGATATCCTGCAGACTAGACCACCTAGTTTGCAGGTTAAACAGTTGGCTGGGTGGTCGTGGTACTGTCCGTATCACGACACCATGGGTAGTGGTGACACCGAACAAGAAGTCTTGTTCATCGCTGGTGCTCACCTCTACTACTTCTCCGAAGCCACACCTGATGAGTGTGACATCATCGTTAATGAACACAAGGTAGTGGAGGAGTAATCATGATACATGAAGTATGGAATGCAATCTTCTGTCCATACTGCAATGCAGTAATAGAAGCGAAGACAGAAGACAAAGCACAAGAAGAACTACTGCAACATCAACAGGTTGTGCAATGCATAAAGGTTTACTCTTGAGTAAGCCACGCCCAACTGAAATAAAACTAGTAGCGAAGCTACTAGATCCAGACGCAGATAACTCCGAAGATGCTACGGCACTAGCGATTGAAATCATTGAGGCTCTAGATAAATCTAGGACCAAGAGAGAATCGTTTATTGTCGTAGCAAAGTTGGCAGACTGGGTTCCAGTACAAGCATGGGGTGAGTTCAACACCCGCTTACAAGCGGAGAAGTTCTTCCCTAATCTTTCATCACCTGACACAGGTGGTAAGGGAGCAATAGTTCGTCTGGAAAATCCAGACGACCTACTCAAAAGAATAGGAGCACAATAATGTTTTACAATGGATTCACATTACTGATGCAAATCCTTGCAGGTTTAACTGCATACTGGGTTGGTAACCATTATGGTTACGAACGAGGTAAGACGGAGATGTATCAGACCTTAAAGAATCTAGATGCAAAGAGTAGAGAGTTCTTCTCTACTGTATCCAAGAAATAAACTAAAGGCGGGGGCGTTATGCCTCCGCCTTTTTTTCTTTCTCGCCTGCGACCATGTGCGTAACCCAATATAATTTATAAAACTCTATATCAAATGCAAATCGTTTCATGTGTTGAACTGTTGCTCCAGTATGAGCATAGAGTGGAACACCAGCCTCCTTCATTGCCATAAAGAACTGAATGTCTTCACCAATGAACTCATCCCTGCCACTTAAACCTTCTTTACCAGTAGAAGTTTCCATGAACAATGGTTTGTCACCATGAAACTTACGTATCGTATCAGCTGCTGACCTGTGCATGAGAAGGAATCCAAAGCCAGCGTAATCAACCTTCATCACAGCGTTCTCTTCTATCGGGTGAACATAAGACATCATGTATTTATCTGTAGGGTGGGCTATAAACAGCGCAGGGTATGGTTCCATGAGTGCCTGCTCGTTCTGTTTAGATATGAAGTATGTGCCAGTAACAACTGGTTTATCTTTGGCATCAGCCAAAGCCCACAACTTTTGCACAGCCTCGTTCGTAAGAACGATATCTGAATCTACCCACAAGATCCATTCAATGTCTGTCTTCTTATGCCAAGTATTAAATGCAGTCTCTCTTTGTCTACCTATCTGATTACCTTGCACACGCTGAGCTGAGACAATAGGTACACCACTAGTTAGAATTGTATACACAAGTCCTTGAGTAAACTTTCCATCAGTAGTTCCATTGTCACACCAAGTAACCATGATCCTATCTTTAACTGATTTAACTTTTGACATGGTCACCGCCCCATCCTCCACCTTTAAAGTGAATGGCTGGTGGTGTAAATACTTTAGTCAATGTGGCATCACATTTCTCACACTTAGGAAATGGATTATCAGTAATGATTAGTTCAACAACTGAATCACAGTCGTTGCATTTGAAATCATAGGTTGGCATTATTTCTTTTTCTTTTTCCTCGCTGCTGCTGCGTTGTCTACTAGGTTTGGATACGGTCTACCTGCTGCCTTAGCACGAGCACGTGCCTCAGATTTTTGTTCAGGTGTTAGTGGTGTTGATGTCTTCTTTGGATTAGTTGTTTTCCAAAATGGTTTCTTTTTCATTAGTATGGTGTTACCCCTCCGAGTTTGTCTGCTATTTCTTTTATTCCTTTTGCAACCAATTGTTCTACACGTTGAGGTGAGATATCCCAAGCCTCAGCTATGTCCGCAAGTGGCATGTCGTTCACAAATCTAGATGTCAGTATGCCTTGCATTCTGGGATCTAGTTTCTTCATTGCTCTATCCACATCAGCAATCATTGCTGCCAGATTGTTGCCTTCATTAGCTGGCTTCTTCGCCTTGACCCCATGTACATCTGGATCGAAGACTTGGTTAGCCAAGTATGATTCGTCAGTACCAGCAACCTTAATTAGATTCTCAATTAAATCTAGACGATAGAAGTATTCATCACCTAGTTCATAACCAAGAGTGCGAGCCTTCTCTTTGCGAGCGTATCGCTCGCCAGCCCTACGCATGAACGTACTGAATGCTTTGTATCCCTGCTTGATTTCAATAGGGTCTTCACGAATTAAATACTGTGCAACTTTATCTCTACGTTTCCATGCGTACTCATTCATTGCTTGTCTTATGTCTGCAAGTTCTACAAATCTATGGTAACGCTTGGACAAACCCCAAGCTATTGATATATTAATCTCATTAACTTCATCCCATATAGGATGATCACGGCTTAACTCAGTCATGGTCTTTAATTAAATATGCATGGGCTAGTAGCAGCAACTCTGGATCGTCGTTGAGTAGACCTAATACTCTATTGTGAGCCGAGCACAAGAGACCTCGTACCTTGCCAGTAGTATGGTCATGATCAATATCAAGAGCACGATGCGTATATGATTTTCCACAGATATAACACCCGCCGTTTTGTTCTTCAAGCATACGATTATAATCATCAACACTTATTCCGTAAGAGCGGATCCTTGAGATCCGTTGCTCTTCGTAAGTCTTATTCCGATTTCTTGGCATGCTTAGCCCATACCCCACGCTGCACCATCAATGCAATGATTGCGTAGTTTGCAATATCAACGAACGAATCTTCTAATGATTCGTTGTTAGGTTTAATATTTTTATATATCAGATTCTTTAATCGCTCAAGCTTGTCTGACATACGAACCATTAACCCATTAGTTGCACCGCCAGGTGCATTCCAGATATTGAATGGACCATAATCTATTTGTTTCTTTACAAGAACAGCCAGTAACTCATCATATATTTTCTGAGCATCCTCTTCAAACTCAAGGATTAACTGGTCAGATTTATCAGTCGCCAACAGAGCACCTTTCTAGTTAATTGCATTAACTAAGTCAGTCAATGCTTGTGCTCCTTGTCTGCAAATTATACTATTAACATCACTGTCAGGCGGTAGCGACACACGCACTGCTTGAGGTATTGCATCTTGTAATCTTCTAGCTAATTCCTGCCCAGGATTTGACCCATCTTCTTTGGCATCATTGTCAGTACAGATTATTACCGTACCTATCCCATCAAAGCAACGAGCAAAGTGAGGCTTCCAAGCGTTAACTCCTGCAACAGCGACAGCAGGATGACCAATAAGTGTTGCACTGATTGCATCTATTTCTCCTTCTACTATTAGGACTTTATTAATTGCGTTGAGTATTGCATCAACATTATATAGGTGGTGCTTCTGACCAGTAGGTATCATGTACTTGGGATCTCCTCCGTCAATACGACGGAACTTAAATCCAACTACCCCAGCCTCAGTTATATATGGAATAGATAAATGATTCTTGATTCTATCTTCATGCCCAGGTGCTACCTCTGCTACATATCCAAGCATGAACCGACTAGCACCATCAAGAATCCCACGCTCTTTTAAGTAAGCCTCTGCTGGTGAACCAGCAAGGCTCTCGTGGTATTGCTTGGCTGCTCTAGTCCATAGTTCAATTAGCTTTGGATTAATTCTCATCCCACTCCTGCTTCGCCCATAAGGTAAAGTTAATATAAAATATTAAGAAATCAAAACGCATTACTCTGGCATCTATATATTCAACTAGATCAAGTGAATCTAAATCTTCATATACTGAAGTCATAGTGTGGTAAGTAATACCAAGACCCCAACAATAAATACGATTAAACCCTACATATAAACTAAGTCTTCCCACTACCTCTTCTCCTGTCTGTGCATTAAGAATGGAGGTGCAGTATACACATCATTCCTCGCTGCTATCTGCAACGCCTTACGCCAAGTTGCGCCTTGTTGTAACGCACCTACTGCATAAGAAGATCCTGATCCTATTCCATACACACCATCATCACGCAAGAATACCGAGAAGGTATCATCTATTTCATAGATAGTTCCATTAACTGCAATTAAAAATAAAAACTCATAGTCATCTGACTTTTCATCTGCTACCCAACCATTTTCTTTCAAACACTCACGCATACTAGGAACTATATCTGTAATCATAAAATGATATGGATCTTTAATTGAAGGTGGTAGTGCTGGTGGTTTCCAGATATGTTGGATGGTATCGCATGGCATGGTTGTGCCAGCTCCTGCAATTACATACTTACCACGCTTAGTAATCTTTGTAATAATAGGATGAGAGTATGGTCTGCCCTTTTCTGTAGTTGTACGAGAGTCGGCTGCTATAACGCAATGATCATTCTTTTGTATACCAATGATGGTTGTCATTACTTCCGCAATCTTGGCGGTATCCACCGACCATTGGTTCGTCTTCTGCCACGCATAGGCGTGGCAAACTCTTTACTCTTTTCTGATCCTATATTTTTTTCTGCCCACTTACGAGCCTCTGAGTATGTTAGCTTCTCACGAGCCATGATTATGTGAATACCAGAACCACTACTGTTACATGCATAACATACCCAGACACCCTTGTCTGAATTAACTGAAGCAGACTTACGAGAATCATCATGCACTGGACAGAGAATAGACTTCTCTCCTTGTGGCAAGGTTAAACCATAATGATTAAAGACTGCTTCAAGAAATTCAGGTTGATTCATTTAATACCAATTCCTTTCTTGATGGAACTCGAACGCCTTGCACCAAGTTCCGTACCGATGAAGCACATACTTGTGTGCTTCTGATGTTTGTTTGAGTATTGACCACTCTGGTTTTCCCCAGAGTAACTGCCAAACTCCACGTGCTCCACTCGATTTGTTGTACGAGTCGATGTTGTAACGGCTCTCCTTGTACGCAATCTTCTTCGCACAAGCAGCTTCTTTCTTGTTTGTCGTTACTGTAGTTAGAGCCAACTCCAACGCCTCTTCCTTGTCCAGCGTAGATATACGATGTTCCAAGGTCATTAACGGAGAGTCCGCTCTTGCTGGTGATATCAATAGAAGCATCACCGTTGTTACGGTCATTGCAATCAACCGCATAGTTACCTCTTTTCATTTGATAACTAACTGTCACCTTGTTATCTATGTCCATTGTAACCTGCCTGTTTAAGCAGATCGACCCAGAGTTGCGCTGGCATTACTGCATACGACTCTGAGACATTTGTTGTGCCACGTTTCTTTACTAGTACCACTCCAGTCTCGGCATCTGCATGAGTCATTTCATTGTCTAACTCTTTCATATACCCAGACAAATCTATCTTCTTTTCATTCTTACATTCTACTACAACACCATCTATGCCATCAATATCGCCGACGTCGTCGTGCCTACCTGCACCATACGCCCGCTCAGCACAAGGGAAACCATTAGCAACTAACCACTTGGATACATCACGCTCATACTGCGAGCCTTTGCGTTTACTTGGTGTTGACATAATGACTTACCAATATTTGTTTAACTTCTATACCAAGTTTTTTTCTGATTCGCATTCTCTCTCTTGGAGAAGTGCCACCCCATATACCATGTGACTCATGGGCAAGACCCCATTCTAAACAAGCTTGCATTACTGGACACTCCTTACATATTGATTTGGCTTTCCGTTCTTCACTACTTGTAGCATTGTTGTGCTCTTGAAAGAAAAACTCTAAACCAATTCCTCTGCAAGTTGCACTAGTGAAGTCTGGATATTTCATTGATGAGTACCTCTATCGGTTGTAGTTGGTTAGCATCCATTACTAACCGAGTGCCATAACCGTAGTCATGTAAGTAATGATTAGCAAGGAAGTTTTCTCGTGTTGTCCAACCAATTACATCAAACAAACTATCCACATGTGGAAGTTGTTTATCCCCAGAAAATTTTACAAGTACAGCCACATCAGATATAAATAATTCTGGTGCATTAAATATTAATTGCGATAATGTTGACGTCTTAACCTGTATAGATTTACCCAATACTGATATGAGGTCGTGTCCGTTATCACCGCCAGGCGTAATCGTTTTATCCGTCGGTATCCCAAGGACCCTAGAACATGCCACCTCACCCAGCCTACCCATAAGATTAACGGAATACGAGGAATTATTTTTATCAAACTTACGATCCGTAACATCAAACTCTTTCTTGTTCTGTCTTACCCTGTGGATAAACCTAAGTGAATCTATAATCTCATCTTCAGTTAGTTCTACTTCCATTGTCGCAAAGTCCTTGCCCTGTTTAATTCTGTGGGAGAGTTATATAAACTCATATGACTTGGTTCAACAGATAAAGTTATATAATTTTCTGCCGTTGGATCTGCCTTACCATGGCGATTCTTTACAACAGCAACTCTATAAGCATTGGCTACAGCATCTAACGCTACGCTCAGTACTAGTTCAGGTAAGGCGGAGACCTTACCCATTAAAGCTTTACGTGGGGCTGGGTAGTTAGGCTTAGACATCTTCTCATTTTCAGATACATGGTGTAGCACTATGAATGCTGATTCATATTCTCTAGCCATGTAGTGGAACGCAGACATTGCATCACGCAATGCTGTCCATTCATTGTCGCTAACCGCAGCAACATTCATTAAGTTATCTATATAGATTGCTGATGGTGGAGCACCGTGCAGTTCAATCCAAGCTTCAATCTCTTCTTCAATATCTTGTAAAGAAGGAGAGGGGTCAAAACTAAAACGAACATGTGAAGCACCATCAGCCAGTGCATCTTCCAATAAGACAGATGCATCAGAGTCCATCATCTTCTCCATATCAGTTACTGATTTATTCATTAGGATTGCACCAGCACGAAGGGCTATCGTTCTTGAATCAGAGTCTGCTGAAAAATATAATGCTGGAGTCTTAGATGTAATTGCGTACCATAAAGCAAGCATGGTTTTACCACCACCTGGTTGCGCTGCAACCAAGTGTAATTGTGCCTGACGGAATACAACTTGATTGCTGGTGAGTTGAGGAAGAATCTCAGGAAGGGCATGCCCTGCTGGAGATTCGACTCCTACTACTTGCAATAAGGTACGCATGGATTACTTAGTCCAGATTGTTTCTGCTTCTACTGCGCCAACAGTAAATGGCTTTGGTCCCTTAGCTGGATCAAACCAACCTATGTAAGACTTGCCTGCTTTCGATACGCCCTTCTTCTTAGCGTACTTACCTCTACCATCTGGTAGATCAGGTGCATCTGGGTGACCATATGTCCATTCATTGTCGTATCTATCTTTGATTACTTCAATACCAGCAGGAACTACAGTTGGATTTAATCCACTAGCAGTTAGTACTTGCATTGATTTATCCATTGATGTCATGCCACCACGACCACCAAGGGCGATCTGTAGTTCAGTTGCTGCTTTGATTGCTTCAACTGCAGCCTGCATGTTAGTAGCAAACTCAGCAGCACTGTCACCTCGGACGGTGAATAGGTCAGTACTGTTTAGCTTACCTGTATATGAGAACTTAGACTCAGTCATCTATGTTCATCCTTTCTTTCCCTTTGTTGTTGGTATTTTCAATGGGAAACTTTTACTACCCATGGCTGGGCATTGGGATTGGAATGAACACATGCGACATGAGTCGCCAACGGATGGTGGGAACCATCCTTGTAATACTGAATGGTTCATTGCGCCAAATACATAATCAAAATATTCTATTGTTAGGTGCGACAAATCTATTAGATCGTCAAGCGAACCTGATCTTGTCATAAAGAATGCTCCCCACTTGGGGCGAATGCCATAAGCTTTTTCAATACCAGCAGCATATAAGCCTGCTTGAATCATACCGAATGGTGTCCTAGAACCTGTCTTGTAGTCAACGATTACCAAGTCTTCCCCTACTTGGTAGATCGCATCAACAATAAATCGAACTGGTGTTCCCCCGAAGTGAACATCTGCTGACCATTCAATTCCAGGACGACCATCTGGCATCGTAGCAATTTGCCAACCAGAAGACTCATACCATTTCTGATACGCCTCTACCTGCTTGAGTCCATCGCTTTGCCAAAACGATAGATCTTCTCCGTCTGGGCGCAAGGTGGTCTTGCGTCCAGCCGTCTTCCACTCTGTCGAGGGAATACCTGTCTTGTCTTCGGTCTCCTTGACGGCATCATTAAATACCTCAAGCCACTTCTGTGTCAAATCAAAGGAAGTCATCAGTCTCTCCTTTGTACTCAGGGTGATCGGCTGGTGTTGGGGCGGTCATAGGAGAACCACAGTTAGCGCAGAAGGAATCAAGAAACCACATGACCAGTTCGTAATCTTTAAAGATTGCCCTAATGACCTGTATGTCCGAACCACAGTTGATACACTCATTGCTTGGTATACCACGCTGGTCAATTGCCAAGTTGCTTCTTATAGAACTCATGGTTTAACCACTCCAGCATGGAGTGGACAGCCGAACCAGCAGCAAGGTACACCGCAGGTTTCTCTGGAACCATAGCTATTTTGCTAAGATAATATTTCTGTGGACAGGACTGCCATGTAGATAACTGGCTATAAGATCTATGAGGAGGAAGTTCGTTCATAGTCGAATAGTAATCTAACCAACTGACATTCTTTGGTAGCGACACGAATCACATTTATACCAAAGATCTGATAAAGTAAAAGGGTGGTGGGTGGGAAAGGCTCGCTCAGGCGAGCCGTGAAAGATAATAGGAAACAAAAAAAGAGGGGGATCAATTAAGATCCCCCTCTCTTCTTAGCCCTACCATTCAGGTGGAGCAACTGCGAGCGCATCTAGCGTGGCTATATTGATGCACCCGACTGCTGGGATGTCAATACGACGCTGCAACCCTTTTAACATTTCCTGTAGGGGAGCATCAAGCACATCATCGCCAGCAACATTAAGAGCTATACGAACCTTCGTAACTAGCTCACTTCTTTCATCTGGTCCAACAAGTGTCAATAATTTATTTGTATCCATTAAGAAATAATTTGTTCGGTATCAATAGTCTGTAACTGAATAGTAACTATTCCTCCGAACCCACTCGCAAAAGTGGGAGGTGCTGCTTGCTCAAATTGAATAGCACGGATAACACAGATTCTTTCTTCTCCATTAGAAAAGTCTTGGTAGAGTACTGCTCCTCCATTTTGTTCAATGCGTTCCAAATAACTAATCCGTTCCCACGGTATTGAGATTCTGGTATTGCCATTGGGGTCTCGCTCCTCTTCATAACAAAGTAATGGAACAGTTAATGTTCTAGATCTTTGTGGTGCAGGTAATGCACGTATCTGCCACTCTTCTAATTTAGGTGACTTAGTAGTATCAGATGAATCTCTAGTAAAGTTAAATGTAATTTCAAAGTGATCTGATGGTTGGACATAGCCAGCTAATGTAATCTCAGTGCTCATACCAAGGGGAGTTGAACCAATAGTTATAAGTTGATCATCTTGGTCTTCTACAGTAAAACCTAATGTACCGCCAGTGTCTGCCTCAGAGTTAATCAATAAAGATACTGGTTGTTTTCTTTCACTAGTACCCCATCTAATCCAGCCAGACTTTAAATAACCAGATGTTGCTTTAACTGTAGCAGATTCAATCCACACACCAGTAGATGATGTAATAAGTTTTTGTCCTGTTGTACCAATAAATGCAACACCGTTAGGTGAACTGCTATCAATAACTAAATCAGATGCATAGGCATAGCCATTACCTACGGCTTGACCTAGGTTAATTCGCCACAATCCAGTAGACCCAGATACGGTTTCAGATCTAGTTCCGTATACATAAGACTGGTCAAAGGCTAAGTCAGATACATTACCAGTAACATTAAGAGGTCCATATGTAAATGATGTACCATCTGTTCCAACTGTACCTACACGAATACCTTTAGATGTAGCAAGAACAACAAACTCATTTAAGTAAACTCTAACCTGCTTTAAAGATTCACCCCTAGGTAACTCTGCAATAACGACAGGGTCGTTAATTGCAGCTACTGCAGAGGTAGCATTCATTGTATAAGATTGGATTCTTGATACGGCACCTTGTGTATAGCCAACAATAATAGATCCAGGCAGTTCACTAATTGAATTAAAAGTTAAAGATGTATTTGCAAACGTGTATCTAATATCACCACTTGCCATTGTATTAGGAGGAGAAGTTGGGTTCCTACCTAATTCATATACATGTACATCAGCAGAGTCATGCATAACTCCAGCAATAATTCTATCTTTAACATAGGCAATTGCTTGAACTGTTTGTGTTGTTACTGCCGATGGCTTGCTATATAATTTAGTTACAGCCAACGCTGTGCTTACTTGATATATACCATTGTTAGCTCCAACAATTGCAAAGGTTCCATCTGATGTTAATACCTGTGCGGTTGTAGATGTAGCCAAAGATGTGGATGTAGTTGTACTACCATTGTAAAAACTTACGTTACCACCTGATATAAAAAATGTGCCACCTGATACAGTTGCTGGGTAAGATGCTGCTGCTGTACTTAATTGTGTGGTTGCTGGCAATAATGAAAGCTCGCCAAGAGTCCAAGGATCTACGTTGTTTGATTCATAGAATCTAAATAGATCAGATGACTCTGCGTCATAGAATCTTTCGCCTGCACCATGATGCCATGAGGTTGCAGATCTTAACCACCAGTTAGATAGCGACTGCTCACCAGCAGTTGCGCTCTGGTCAATACGTTCCTTCTGGTATGTCGTAGTAATTCTAGAAATTTTATTATTATCGGAAGCAGCAGAAAGCCAAGGAGTATTACCTATAGCATAACTAGCAGCGAAATCCTCACGTTGGTATCTAACCAACGCAGTAGGGATGTTAACGCTAATTGCAATAGGCAAATCACCTTTAAGATATTTGTTGGTTGTTGCCACGCTTTATCTCCTACTTCTTATTTGGTTGTTCCATCCATTTAAACCATGGTGATGCGTCATTACCACATTCATCTTTAATAGATATGTGTAAATGTTTTATGTGTTTATTAGAGCCAGTATATTTTCTATCGCCTTTTTGTTTAGACCAAATACGACTATCAAATATTAAATAAGAAACTCTATTGTCTTCTTTAAGTCGATTGTAAATATCTTTACAATCTACTCCACCAATAGGATCATGAGTTAGATCTACTGCTAGACCAGTATTGTGGTCTGAATCAGGACTGGCTACTTGATGAGCAGCAGATGGTAGTAGACCATCGCTTGCTTTCTTCCTCTTTGGAAACAATTCCGTCGCTTGGCGCAGCACAGCAATTGCAGCAGGTGTGGCTTTCTTGACTACAGGTTTCATTCATTACTCTTTCCAGCCACTAGTTCATATAAACTGTCAATCCTAGTTTCTAATCTAGAAATGGAATCTTTTATCGAGCTGCCCCCATTCGGGCGAAGTTCATTAAGGTAATGCTTTACCAGCCAACGAACTGAGCCAGCAAAGCTGGCGACTATTGTGGTTACCGCTACTGCGATACCAGCCCATTCGTTGGTAGTCATTACTCTTTAGAACCTATGCCGTATTCGGATTCTGTCTTGTCTAATGCTTTGGCTGCAGGACCTGCGATAGCAGCAACAGCAATAGATACGATTGGATCTAATCCAAGTTCATTGCTTGCTAAGAATCCTAAGAATGAAACTAATACACCACGAAGGTATGACTTAAGTATTGCCTTTTGTTTTGTTGTTAATTTTAATCTGTCCATTTATATCTCCTTTATAGTGCTGCGATTTCAGCAGCAGTTAAACCAAGTGCTGCTAACTTTGCTTCTGCTGATGCCTTGGCTGCAGCTTTAGCTAATTCAATTGCCTCTTGTTGTTCTTTTCGAACTGCATCAGCAGCAGCCCTTGCTTCCATTTGCTCAATTTCTTCATCAGTCAACTCAATGACTGTCTGTTCACCAGTAGTGCAGTTTACTTCTAATCTAGTTGGTCTAGACATGTTTTCTCCTTATGTTGATTTGTTTGTTGTTAGATGCCATACACATAAATACTTGTACCGCTAACTATTTGATTTGCGCCATCACCATCAAAATCAACCCTGTCTACAGCATTATTAAAAGCCCATTTTTGACCTACTGTATGAAGAAGACCTTGGGCAGCAAAGTTCTCGGCAGTTGCTTCTGTTAGTATCATTTTATGTTGAGTTGTAGATGAGTAGTTATTTATGTACATCATAGTATTTGTAAAGATATCGCTGGTTGAACTTCCTGCATTGCAATACATATGGTCCCACCTATCGCCATTAGACTCATTAAAAGAAAATGCTGTTGCAGTGGTAGGTGAGTAGATAGATTGAGCGTAATAGCCACCACTTTGCCCATTGTTTAAAAACATTTGAAAGTTGGTAATAACTTGAACACCTGTTTGACGGGCTCTAATAAAAAATATTAAATCCGTGTAAGTGGCTGGAATATTTGAAAACGTAACAGCACTTTGATTTGATGTTAAAACAGTTTTACCAATAAACTTATATGTGTTTGCCATGTTTATGCCTTTAGTATTCCGTAGAGTGTAAGTTTATATCCAGTATTTAGTGACCCGCCTTGTTCAGGGAATACACGTATTTGGTTTATTGCAGATGTGTTACGCCAAGTAGACTGTTGAAGTTGCACTAACCCTACTGCTCCGTTGACTCCATGAGAGAGTATTGTTTTAAATCCGTTTGTGCCTGAGTAGTTATTGATATGAACTAATCCAGCACCATTGGTTGTGTCAACTCGCCCAACACTGCCACTTGTTGTAGTCGGTTGGTAATCACGACCAACACTGCTCCCAGCAGAATAAATGTATCCGTATGAGTAATTGTTACCTGTGTCAATTGAGCCATTTCCTACTTGGATTAGAAGCGCACCTTCACCTAGAGTGCAACTTCCGCTCATAGTAAAAACAAGGTCTGTGTAAGATTGTGAAATGCCCGTAAAAGTGTAGTTGGCTTGACTGCTAGGCAAAGTATAACTTTGGATTAGTTCATAAGTTCCTGGCATATTTATTCTCCAATACCATAAAGGGCAAAAACACTGCCCGAACGAAAAGTAGTACTTCTTGCAATTAAATCAAGTCTTGTTATTGCAGTAGTTTGGCTAGTCATATTAGAAACATTTGAGGCTCGCATGCTTGAAGAATTTGTAACAAACCCTTGATAACCACGTGTTGTTTTAGGCTTAGAGCCCGTGTAATCTAATATATCTATAACATAAGATGCAAAGAAGTTAGTTTGGCTAGTAAGGGCTTCGTATATCATAGTACTTCTTGGTCCAGTATTTTCATCAAAACGACCATTAGAAACCCAACCATTTACGTGGTGGTAGTAAACCTCACTAGTGACGTTGTTAATTGTACCGTCTAATTGAGTATCTGTGGCTGAAGCAGCGTATACCCGAAGTTGAAGGTGAGTGTAAGTTTGTGGAATACTATTAAAAGTAATCGTGCCACTTGTGCCATCTGCTACTTGACTAGCAATAGAAGAAAATGAGTTAGGCACAACTGGCACGGGTGGAACTGATAACGCTCCATACCCTCTAGCACTGGCACCAGCCAGTGTGGTAACAAGTGGTGACATCTAACTCCCCTTAAGCAAACTTAGTTTGTGTTTCAAGAACTGTGTATGTTGCTGATGCAGTCTTAATAATTGTAAATGAATAAGCATCAATAGATGATGCGTTACCAGCCGTGATTGCTGCTGGAACTTTTGGAGTTACAGTAGTTCCATCAATTTGGATTGTGTTTGGATAGTAAGCAGTTGCACCATTAGTGTTAAGCCACACAAGAGTAATTGTATCTCCTATTGGTAATGCAGTATTAAGAGACACGGAGCTGCTATATCTAAAGTTAAGAGTATGGTTTGCTGTTGCGTTAGATGTGTAATACCAGATAGAAGCAGTTGAGACATCAAAGTTAATTGTGCCAGTTGCAGCAGAAGCCACAACATTTATATCTTCTTCTAGCCCTTTGATAGTTGCATCAACAAGTGATCCACCAGCAATAGTTGCTGTGTTTATTGCAGGACTTGTTAAGGTTTTATTGGTAAGGGTATCGGTAGTTGCTAAACCAACAAGAGGGAATCCACCCGCTGTTGATCCATCATGTACTACTACAACATCTTTATCGGTATCTACTGTTAGTTCACCAAGTAGTCCTGTAAAGGCTGCGTGTTGTGCCGTAGTTCCTCTACGGCGTTGGAATGCGAATGGCATTATAGTGTTCCCCAATCTGAGAGGTTGGACCAAGAAGCGGTAGTTCCGTTATTGGTTAAGAAATATCCATTTACTCCAGCAGAGATAGCAGGTATATAACCTGCTGCAGCAGAAGCACTTGCTGCTGCCGAGGTTGCACTTGTTGCTGCTGAAGATGCTGAGGTTGCTGCTGAAGTCTGCGATGTTAACGCACTTGATGCCGAGGTAGCAGCAGAGGTGGCACTGGTTGAAGCATTGCTTGCATAAGTAGAAGCAGATCCAACTGAAGTAGCAGCCGAACTTGCACTAGTTGCTGCAGAAGCAGCCGATGTTGCAGCTTGACCAGCAGATGTAGTTGCAGTTGCTGCGGATGCAGCAGCATTGGTAGCACTAGTTGCTGCTTGACCTGCAGAAGTTACTGCAGTAGCTGCAGAAGTTACTGCCGTAGCAGCAGAAGTTACCGCAGTTGCTGCGGATGAAACTGCTGTTGCTGCAGAAGATACTGCAATACTTGCAGATGATGCAGCACTAGTAGCAGAAGTGGCAGCACTAGTTGCACTAGTTGCTGCTGCTGTTGCCGAAGCCTGTGTATTAGTTTCAAGTGAAGATAAAGAAATCCATGTACCAGTAGAGTTATCAGCAGATGTAATATCTCCCATGTCTCTGACAAGACCAGATGCAACTTGACCAGCAACTGAAGTATAAGAAGCATTAGCACTTGTGGCAGATGTTAATGCCGAGCTTGCAGATGTTGATGCACTGGCTGCACTTGTTGCAGCAGCGGTAGCACTAGCAGCAGCAGAGGTTGCAGAAGTTAATGCAGAAGACGCACTGGTTGCTGCACTTGTAGCACTTGTAGTTGCAGCGGTTGCTTGTGTTGCTGCAGAACTTACAGAGGTAGCAGCACTAGTTGCACTAGTTGCTGCTGCGGTAGCACTTGCTGCAGCGGATGCAGCAGATGTGGCTGCGTTGGTTGCTTGAGTAGATGCAGATGAAAAACTTGTTGCTGCCGAAGTTGCGCTAGTAGCAGCAGCCGTTGCAGAAGCTGCAGCAGATGTAGCTGAAGTTGAGGCAGAGGTTGCGCTGGTTGCTGCAGCAGCAGCAGATCCAGAAATGCTAGTTACGTATGCTTGGTTAACTGCATCCGTAGAACTTGTTGGTGTTGTTGGTACATTTGTAATTCTATTGCTATTAGCATTGAATGTTCCAGCAGCAGTAATAATTGCTGCGGATAAAGTCTTTGTTCCAGTAAGTGTTTGTGTGCCACCAGTACCAACAAAGTCACCAGATATACCATGAACATCAGTAGTTGCTACTTCATGTGCTCTTGATTCCGTAAAGTCTCTAGCCGATACACCGTGTTCAACGTTAGCACCAACAGCGTGTGCCTTAGCACCAGATGAGTCAATGTTACGTGTGATCTGATAGGAAGAACCTACAAGACTGGTTACCTCAATGACCTCTTCATTCGCTGTATCCTTTTCAAGGATCAGTGTATAAGGATATTGTGCAGGTAAATTAGATGCAGCAGACAGTGTTAAGCTGGTTGCTGAAGAAGATATCGAATCCGCTAAAGTTGTCTTAGCAGCATTCGAACTATAATAGCGTGACGGTGATGGCATTTATTACCTCGAGTACTGGATAGTGTTTAGGAAGTTGTCTTGTTGTTTTGCTATTTCTTCCGCTAGGCGGACGGTATAAAGCTGGAATATATACTTGGCTGTATTTGTAGAAGCACCTGCTGAAACAGGTTGATCTAAAGCATCAGCAGATACCGATGTAGCAATTACCTTACCTGGATCAACTGTTGATAACAGTCGATACATAGCACCAAGGCGGACTACATCCTCACATGATGCTGGTAAACCACTTACTGTTAACTCTTGGTTATCAGTAATAGTTGTTGGGAACTTTGTGTATTGAACACGAACTGCTGCTCCAGGCATTGGTGCTTCATTTAATATTAAAGCTTGTCCAGTTGAACCTGAATATAGATAGTTAGTATCTAGTCTCCAACGCTTAATTAAGCCCCAGACTCCTGAAGAATCGGGTAGTTCCCAAGATACTCCAGTAACGTTTACTAAAGCAGTTGGCATTACATAAGAAAAATCACTACCATTAAATGTAAATGTTTCATTAGCGAGAACAGGAAAGTTCATTCCTTTAATTGTTTCAAGGATTGCTCGCTTAACTTGAGTACGTGGGAACATAGGATTGTTCTTGACAACTGATCCAGATACATGGCTAGTGGCAGTAGTAGAACGCCACCCTCTACCAGAAGGATTTGCCGATGTTCCTAAAATTTGAATTGTTCCAGATGCTGCCACAGATTTTTTAACATATAGTAATTCATCATCAATTTCAACAATACCTTTACTTAAAGCAGTAGCATCATCTACAGTTATAGATATATCACCTGCTGTTGTAGTATTAGTTGTAATAGTTACTGACTCTTGGTTCTTAACATAACCACTAACTTCACCAAGCGTTTGCTCTGTTAATTGATTTAACGTAGCCATTATGCTTGAACCGCCTTTCCTAAAGTATCGGATGCCATAACAGCAGCCTTGATATCATGCAACTTTGTAGACCTAGGTTGAATACCTTGTTGTCTTGCACTTCTATATGCGTTTAATTCTGTGTTGGCTTGCTTAGATACGGCATTAGCCAGTGGATCTGTAATACTAAAATTTGCTGCTCTTGCACATTCGCCCCAGTTAGCATGGTCTTGGGTCTTACAACCAGATCTACAGTTACTCATCCCAGATGTAATCTCCATAACCTGCTGCTGTTAGCTCAGCAGCTTCAGCGTCTGTAATAACATTGTCATACCCACCACGTAATACACGTTGGTATGTGGCTAGATCACTATCTTTAGGAACAACAACTGTTGACCATGTTCCGTTATTCTTAATTACACTCTTACCAATTGGATAAGATACAAACCAAAGATCATTAGGACGACCAAGTCTGTAGCGATAAGTAGGTCCACGGAATATTTTTGTCATTACCATTTCACCTTATCTGCCCAGTATGCTGCTGACATAACACCTTTGTTTATGTTTTTAGAATGTCGGGCTTTAAAAGACTGGCGTCTTTGTCGGTAAGACTTTGTCTCACCAGACTTCTTTGGAGATCCAGATACACCCTGTTGACCAAACCTAATTGTCTTTACTTGGGAGCCAGACTTGGCTACAACCACATGAGATTTTTTAGGATGGGTAGGTGTTTTCTTTGGTTTATTAAAACCAGATACGCCTGCTCTTTTAAGCCTTGGGTCCATTCTTCTTGTACTCTCCAACTTTTCCGAGTATTGATTTGATACGTCCGTCTTTGTTTATACGAACTACCATTCCATTTTTAATCTGCATTGGGTTGAAACCATCATGGCGTTTATAAGTGCCACTAGATGACATTACTTCTTCTTACCCATTTTCTTAACCATTGCTTTTTTCATAGCAGGTTTTACTACCATCTTCTTACCAGTTTTCTTGGCTGCTTTCTTAGCCATAGCCATTCCTGCTGGTGAGTAACTAAATTTCATTCCGCCTACATTTGGCATTGCTTTCTCCTTTTATTGTTGTTGGGTGAAGAGGGGCTGTTGCCAGCCCCTCTTCTTTATAACTAAGCTGCGATACTTGATTTAGTCTTAATGACGTAACGTGCTTCCTTGCGGAAGATGTTCCATCCAAGAAGACCTTTCCATCCAGCAGGACGGAAACGCATTAACTTATCAGTTACTGGACCGATAACAGTCTTTGGCTCATATGTAACTGCTTCGATAAGAGCTTGCTTACCAAGAAGAACAGTTGCGAAAACCTTTGATGTACCAGATCCTGAAATTGATTCTGCACGAGGTGTCTCGATATAACGAATCTGATCAAAGATTCCGATTTCACCTGTCCATAAGTTACCAACACCAGCATCAGTGTAGGTATGAGGTAGTTGCCATACAGCAGATCCGCTTGATTGTGCTTCTGAACGAAGGTCATAAGACACATCTGGGTGGATAAATGCTGTGTAGAAGCCACCATCACGAGGTGATACGTTAGCTCCACGTAGTTTTGCAACGCCTTTACGAGCAAGTGCTGCTGTGATGTTTGCTGCAGTTGTGCTTGCAGAAACGTCCTCACCGTTTAAAGTGGACTCATCAGCAGATGATGCTCCTGTAAAGCGACCTGTTGCAAGAGTTGTCAACTTGTTCCATACAATTGCATCAAGTGAATCACGCATATTGAAAGACAACATGTCAGCGACTGCTGGGTCAATTGCAGACAAAGACTCTAGAGCAAGCTTCTCAGTTGTGATAACAGCATTACCGTATTCGTTAACTGTTACGTTAACACGGTTAGTGTTGCTCAACTGTACTGCATCTGGATCTTCAGTCTGAGTTAGTGCTGAAGTAGCACGAGATAGATCGGTGTAGACTTGGAATACAACAGTGTTACCAGGGTTTGTCACATCGACAGGACGCTTGTCCGCAAACTTGCGGAACATTGGCTCTGATCGAAGGTTAAACTCGATATACTTATCATACGCCGTCTGCACCAAGTTCGACATCGTTGATGTCGTGGTTGATGTTGCTGGGGTAGTAGGCATAATTTCCTTCTATTAGGGTTTGATATGGACTATCAGCGTTTTAAGAAGTTGGTTAATTCCTCTGGACTTGTTGCGTTAGCAATAAGTGAAGAGATGTCTCGACCCACATTTGGGTCCATATCACCATTCTCAAAGTCTGATATTTGCTCAAAAGATTGAGCGTCAGCATCTGGTTCATAACCAGCTTCTGACTCATCAACGGCAGTAATTCCAAAAGCTTCGCCGTATTCAGTTAACCATTCAGAAATGCTATCCTCATCGGCTTCTATTTCCGCTGGAATGAACTGAGCGATTTTTGGACTAAGTCCAAAGCCAGCTAGGATTTCTCCTACTGATGCTTCATGACTATATGTTTGAAACTCTTCAATAACTTGATCCCTTTCTTTAATTTCTTTAGAAAGTAGATCAACTTGCTTGCGTAGTTTCTTTACTAGATCAGTGCCGAAATCCGAAGAGTCATCCTCGAAGTCGTACTCTGTATATTCTGCCATTGCGTTTTCTCCCTATTAGTTGATTGGACCCTCATCGGGCTTGCACCACACGTACTCCTCACTAGGGGAAGTGATTCATAGAAGTGATGACTACCAGACTTATACTCGTTACCTGGGCTGGTCGATCAGGAACGGAAACTATTTATACGTCTGCTGTTTTAGATCTACGACCAAGTGATGCCGTATCAATTGCAGATTTCTGTTGGAACTTGGCTCTTTCTTGAGAGGCAAGTTTCTTCTTCTTGATGGTTACATCAGTACCACCAGCAAGAGCTAACTCTTCACGAGCAAGATCTTGTTCGCTACTAGTCTCACCATAAAGACCCATTAAACGTTTGTAATCTCTTTGCTGTGTAGCAGCGGTCTGGAACGCAGACTCTGCTTGACCTGCTTTACCAGCAGCATAGATTTCTTCAGCAAATGCTTTGTCAGACATCTGACCTGCACGAAGTGCAGCCCCGCCAATCTCAGCAGAGGTGTACATCTTCTTAGCTTCTTCAGTTGTGTATTTAAATCTAGAGTCAATAACATTCATTGCTCTATCTTTATCTAGAAGATATGCTGTTAAATCTGAATTACTTAAACCATAGAAATCTTGAAGTGCTGTCTTAATACCTTGGTCAGCATTGTTTAAAGCATTTCTGGCTATGTTAACTCGGTCAGTTAATTCTGCTGTGCTTACACCCATAGCAATAAAGTTAGTAAAATCTTCTTGCTGATCATAAAATCCTGTAGGAAGCCCTGCTTCTTTAAGGATTTCTTCGTAAGCTTTTTCAGTTTGAATGTATTCATAAGGTGTAAGAAGTCTGTCTCCAGGTCTTCCCTTACCATCAGCCATACGCTTTTTAATTGCTTCATTCGCAGCAAAGCGGGTCTTGTAAGCCCCGCTATTGTAAATACTATTTAAAAC
>Ga0209552_1000022_pt1 | contig 45106 bp, 43 predicted proteins | sample LauGreFaBDMM15SD_2_FD_188214 | JGI IMG/M metagenome (GOLD analysis project Ga0209552, IMG submission 188214) | Freshwater lake microbial communities from Lake Michigan, USA - Fa13.BD.MM15.SD (SPAdes) (version 2) | ecosystem: Environmental > Aquatic > Freshwater > Lake | place: Lake Michigan, USA... | reverse complement strand
GCTGCTGAGTTAACTCCTGTTGCTCTTACTGCACCTGCAATCGGTTGATCTAAAAACATGTTATAATAAAGGGGTCTTAGGACCCCCTATTTTTTTCCACTGAATTGTAAAGTTTTATGATAGGTAAATTATCCCCAGAGGATCGTGTGATGGACTACAGAACTGAGATTTATTCTCAAGTTGCAAATGTAATCAAAGAACTTGGATGGGACGAGAACGATAATATAGCAGTTGAAGTTGGTGGTGCTCTTACAAGTGCCATACATCAAAAGGAAGGAGTGAATCCAAAGTGGTCTAAACCATTTGGAACCACCACCTATCAGAAAGATGCCTTCATCGTTATCAAAAACAAGTCAAGAAATCCTGTAATTGAATTTACGGCAGACTCAACTCTCAAACAACATCATTCACAAACAGTATTAGGTGATAAATGACTGGACTACCTGAATTTTTTGAACAAACTTGTGATAAACCTTATGATCGTCATGACTATAAGATAGTTTATACTGATGGGCACTTTAAGGTATTTAATACCCACGAAGAATTTCAAGCAACTTGGTTTCAAACTGCAAATATGTTTCTAAGTCATGCAGAAGTCTTAGATAAAAAAACAAAACAAAAAACATTAAAAGGATTTATGTAAATGGCATCATCAACACTTTCATTTCCAAATCAACAACGAGGATGGTTCGATGTACTCGACGACTGGCTTAAACGGGATCGTTTCATATTTGTTGGATGGTCTGGATTACTTCTTTTTCCCTGTGCTTACCTTGCTATTGGTGGTTGGCTTACTGGAACAACTTTCGTTACGAGTTGGTATACTCACGGGTTGGCAAGTTCCTATCTTGAGGGTGCAAACTTTCTTACTTCGGCAGTTTCTACTCCAGCAGATTCTATGGGTCATTCTCTTATGCTTCTCTGGGGTCCTGAAGCTCAGGGGGATATTGTCAGGTGGTTCCAACTTGGTGGACTTTGGCCCTTTGTTGCTCTCCACGGTGCCTTCAGTCTGATAGGGTTCATGCTACGTCAGTTTGAAATCAGTCGTTTGGTGGGCATCAGACCTTACAATGCTATTGCGTTCTCTGGTCCTATCGCAGTATTCGTTTCAGTATTTCTCATCTATCCACTGGGTCAATCCAGTTGGTTCTTTGCTCCTTCTTTTGGAGTGGCAGCAATCTTTAGGTTTCTTCTATTCCTTCAAGGTTTTCATAACTGGACTCTCAACCCTTTTCATATGATGGGTGTTGCTGGTATTCTTGGTGGAGCATTGTTGTGTGCTATTCATGGTGCCACAGTAGAGAATACTTTGTTTGAGGATGGAGATGGTGCAAACACCTTTAAGGCATTTGAACCAACCCAAGAAGAAGAAACATATTCAATGGTTACTGCCAATAGGTTTTGGTCTCAGATCTTTGGTATTGCATTTAGTAATAAGAGATGGTTGCACTTCTTTATGTTGTTTGTGCCTGTGATGGGTCTCTGGGTGTCTTCTATTGGTATCATCGGTCTTGCTCTTAATTTGAGGGCTTATGACTTTGTATCTCAAGAAATTCGTGCTGCTGAGGATCCTGAATTTGAGACGTTCTACACAAAAAATATCCTCCTTAATGAAGGTCTTAGAGCATGGTTATCAACAGCAGACCAACCTCACGAAAACTTCAACTTCCCTGAAGAAGTGATGCCTCGCGGAAATGCCTTATAAAATACTCAAATTGAAAACGGAAGGTTAATCTAAATATTCATAAGTCGCAAACACTTATGGTTCCTCCACACTCCTTCAAGGACTATTTGTTTAATCTTCAAGCAACAAATAAATCAGAAGCGAAACGAATGTGGAGGGCAAATATAAAAGACCACTGGGAATACAAGTGTGCTTATTGTGGGTCAGAAGAAAATATCACACTGGATCATATTCTTCCACAGTGTAAAGGTGGACTTGATGTTAAAATAAATGTAGTTGCTTGTTGTCACTCTTGTAATCAATCTAAAGGGCATGAGCACTGGAAACTATGGTATGGTCAACAAGACTTTTTTACAGAAGAAAAACTATATAAATTATACGAGTGGATGAAACCAGAAAAACCACAAGACTTATACATTTACAGACCACGAAGAAACAACGCAAGTTAGCATTATGAAATTTACAGTTTACTCTAAGAATGGTTGTCCTTATTGCACCAAAGTAAAACATGTGTTAGAATTATCAAACCTAGAGTACGTTATCTACACACTTGGAGAACATTTTAATCGTCAAGATTTTTATGCCGAGTTTGGTCAAGGTTCTACTTTTCCTCAAGTTGTTCTAAATGATCAACAACAACTTGGTGGATGTACTGACACTGTTCAGTATCTAAAGGAAAAAAACATAATCTAATGGAATCAAACTTTCACCAAGTTTATTATGATGTAAAGCAAGCAGAGGATGCACGGAAGTATAGTTATGATAAACGACCAGGAAGACGAAAGAAAAACCCTAAATAATTCTGAACCCGAGATCAATCGGGGTATTGAATTACTACTTAGGAATAAAAGGAGAAGAGATTCTAAACCAAAAACTTTTTTGATTAAATTTGGTAAAATGATTTCTCTTTTTCGACGAGAGTTTCATTTTTTTATAGAATTTCATTTTGATATTAAAAAAAATCAACTTCTTGGAGAAAAAAAATGGAACCAGCATACGTAGTAGCATTCAGCGTAATGTTCATCTTGCTATTTTTTATGGTAGGAAGTATAATTGGTTGGTTAACTTACAGACACACATTAGAATCCAAACCTCCTTATCTACATCCAGAATTCTTTGATGAAAATGGTAATATAATTCCCGACGAAATAGTAGCTGTACACTTTGAAAACGATTATAACTATGACGACAACGACAACAACGAAGATGAAGACATCGACTCAAAAATCAATTGAAATTCTTCCAACAAATCCTTTTGTGTTTGAAATTTTAGAACTTGCTTCAAAACAAAGAAATAATGCTAAAACAGTAGAAGTTCTAAAAACTTATGAACACGATTCACTTAAAACAGTTTTGATTTGGAACTTTGATCCAACTGTAATTTCACTTCTTCCACAAGGAGAAGTTCCCTATGGAGATGTAAAGGATCAAAATGTTTACTCTGGAACCCTCTCAGATAATCTCTTAAAAGAAGTTGCTGGTGGAGAATCTGCAACCGTTCAAGATCTACAAGGTAGAGGACGCACATCTCTTCGCAGGGAGTATAAAAACCTTTATCACTATGTAAAGGGTGGAAATGATACACTCTCAACAATTCGCAGAGAGATGATGTTTATTAATGTCCTTCAAGGACTTCATCCAAAAGAAGCACAACTATTAATTCTTACAAAAGATAAGAAACTTACAGATAAATACAAGGTAACTTTTGAAAATGTAAAGGAAGCTTTTCCTGATATTCTGTGGGGCAATCGTTCATGACCGCCGTCGCACCAGAGAAACCGCAGAAAAAGAAAATGGAAGAAAACAAAAGAGAGAAAGAAAAGGAAGAGAAATCTATTTCTTCCAATCAATATGGATGCGAAATTCTTCTTGAAAAAACAACCATTGAACAATCTAAAGACTCGTCCCTTCCAAATGATGCATACTTAATTTGGTATGTTGTGGAGGGAGAAACTCATATTGATTTGACTAGATCTGGAAAAAGATCTGATTTGTTTGACTTTTATTATGATACGTACGGTCCAGGAGCAGTTCAGAAAATTGACTTTGGTTATGGGAGAATCAGTCCAAGGTTATGGGGATACAAACAACCAGAGAAAAAGAAAAAAAGATGAGTGAAGGTTTTAATGATGGAAAGGTAAAGGTCAATGTAAATGTTGATGAAATAGATATAATTCTCAAAAAATATAAAAAGTTAAATAAATATAAAAAGTCTGCTCTTTTTGCTGTGAAAACTATTGACGGGACTGAAAGTATTATCACTTCTCTAATCAAAGAAGCACAGGAGGATCCAGTAGTCTAATGGGAAAGCACTATCTACTAAATCTATACGATTGCTCTTTTGTTCTTTTGAATGACGAACAATTTTTAATAAAATTATTAGAAAGTGCGGCAATATTATCTGGGGCAACAGTAATACAAACAATATTTAAGAAATTTGATCCGCAAGGAGTTACAGTTATTTGTTTACTCGCAGAAAGTCATATTAGCATTCATACCTGGCCCGAAGAAGGTAAGGCAGCCGCAGATTTATATACTTGCGGTGATTCAAATCCAAAATTGGGTTGTGATATGATTATCGATCATTTGTGTTCAACAAACCACACTCTTTCTTACATAGAACGATGAATTTCGATACTGTTTTCATTTCTGATGTTCATTTAGGAACGACTAGATGTGATACTGAAAAGTTTTTAAAGTTTCTAAAAAAACTTGATACAAAAAAACTTGTAATGGTTGGAGATATATTTGATATTGCCTGTATGGAACATTACGGGACGAGATGGAGAAGAGAACATACTGAATGTATTCATCAGATTTTTAATCTTGCGAAAAAAGGAACAGAAATAGTTTATATACTTGGAAATCACGAATCACAACTTCGTCGTTATTCTGGATTTACACATCATAATTTTAGTATTGTAGACCAATATGTTCATATAGATGCTAAAGGAAATAAGTTTCTTTGTGTTCACGGAGACAAGTATTCAGAATATTCTTCTGGTTCATGGAAACAATTGATGTTTAATAAAGGATATGAAATCATTAGTCCTTTGAGTTTTTGGTTAGAAAGATTTTTTAGATTCTCTTTGGTTTATTTTTTAAAGAATAGTATTCGTGGAAAAAATTATATTAACCAATATGAAACTGATATTGCATATTATTGCTCTCAAAAAAGTCAAGAATACTCTGGAGTAGTGTGTGGACATATTCACTCAGGAAACATTCGTAATTTTGATGAACTTACCTATATGTGTTGTGGAGACTGGTGCGATACTTGTTCGGCAATTTTAGAAAAAAATGGAATATATTGCTTACAAAAATACTAAAAAATTATAAAGAGAGAAACTTGACGTTTTCTCTTTTTTTGTCTATAATTATAACGAGATATTTAAACTTATGAATCAAGATAAACTTAAAATGATTATTAAAAATCTTGAACTTCTGGTCGATTCTTTAAAGACAGAAGTATATTCAAGTCCAGAATCCTATGCATATGAAGCAGTTGCTCCACGTATTGGAGATATAGATGATTACGATGAGGTATTCGAAGATGACGACGACTAAAAATGAATCTGTTAAATTAGTTTCTGTAACTCCAAATGCAGAAAGACACATTGCATATTGTGCTCGTGTCAGTAATCCAAAAAATCAATTCAACAATTCTTCTGCTGGATTACTAAAGTATTGTATTCAAAATCAACACTGGAGTATTTTTGAACATGCATTTCTAACAATAGAAATCAATACTTCACTTGCGATTGCGACACAAATTCTTCGTCATCGTAGTTTCACTTTTCAGCAGTTCTCACAGAGATATGCCGACAGCACAGAACTACAAGTAAAACTTCCAGTTCCAGAATTGCGAAGGCAAGATACTAAAAATCGTCAGAACTCAACTGATGATTTAGATCCTGTGTTTGTTGATTTGATGCAAAAGAAAATTAAAACTTATTTTGAGCAAGGTCTTTCTCTCTATAAGCATATGTTGGATAATGGTGTTGCAAAAGAAAGTGCTCGTTTCATACTCCCACAATCAACTCAGACACGAATGTATATGAGTGGGAGTATAAGGTCTTGGATACATTACATAGATCTTCGCAGTGCTCACGGAACCCAGGCAGAGCACAAAGAAATCGCAGAAGCAATTCGTTGTATCTTTACATGTGAATTTCCAACAATCTCTTTTGCTCTCAACTGGACTCGTGATAATTGTAACCCTTGCGAGTATCAGAGTGCAATTAGTTTAGAATAAATACTCTTACATACTATGGAGAATTAAATTTGGCATCTTATCCCGTTTATAATAAAGTTACAGGTGAACAGAAGGAAGTTGTTCTGAGTGTTCATGATTGGGATCAATGGAAAGATGATAACTCTGAATGGGATCGTGATTGGTCCGATCCATCAACTTGCCCTGGATCTGGAGAACTGGGTGAGGTTTATGATAAACTTAAAAAATCTCATCCGGGGTGGAATGATGTACTTCACAAGGTATCAAAAGTTCCTGGATCAAAAGTAAAATCGGTTTAAACTCATATGTCACGAAGAAGAAGAGGCGAACAACCAATTGAGGTTGGAATGACTGCCAAACAAATTAAACGCAAGAAACCAATCAATCAAGATATAATGAGAGTGATTGAACCTCTTACAAAGAATCAAGAAATACTTTTTGATTCTTATAAGAAAAATCAAAATCTTGTTGCATATGGATGTGCTGGTACAGGTAAAACCTTTATTACCCTCTATAATTCTCTTAGAGATGTTTTAGATGAGAAAACACCATATGAAAAAATTTATATCGTTCGTTCACTCGTTGCCACTAGAGAAATTGGGTTTTTACCAGGATCTCATGAAGATAAGTCTGATATTTATCAAATTCCTTATAAGAATATGGTAAAGTATATGTTTGAGTTGCCTGATGAAGCGTCTTTCGAAATGCTTTATGGAAATTTAAAATCACAAGAAACTATTAAATTTTGGAGTACTTCATTTATTCGTGGAACTACATTAGATAAATCAATCATTATTGTTGATGAGTTTCAGAACCTAAACTTTCACGAACTTGATTCTATCATTACTCGTGTTGGTGAAGATTCTAAAATTATGTTCTGTGGTGATGCTACACAATCTGACTTGATAAGAACTAATGAAAAGAATGGTATCATTGACTTTATGAAAATACTAAGAGTAATGCCATCAATTGATATTATTGAATTTGATGTAGAGGATATTGTAAGATCTGGATTTGTTAAAGAATATATTACTGCAAAAATGAAAATCGGTGTATGACATTTATTCATCATAATTACTTGGGTGACCTTGAGTTAAATTGTAAGACTACAGAGAGCATTCGTTTGTATAACTTACCAAGTGGTAAGTGGGTTCCTTCAATCACTACTGTGACCTCATTTTATAATCGTGAGATTTTTGTTAAGTGGAGGAAACGTGTAGGTCTTGAAGAAGCAAACCGGATTACAAAAAAAGCAACAGCAAGAGGAACTGATTTCCACCAAGTCTGTCAGGACTATTTGGAAAATAAAGAACTTGTATGGGAGAACTATAAACCCACATCAAAGTTTATGTTCTATCATGCGAAACCTTATTTGGATAAGATAAGCAATATTCATGCGATTGAACGCACACTCTACTCCGAGTATTTTGGACTTGCTGGACGAGTTGATTGTATTGGAGAGTATGATGGAGAACTTGCTGTTATAGACTTTAAGACTTCCGAAAAAATTAAACCAGAAGAGTGGCTTGAAAATTACTTCGTTCAGGAAACATTCTATGCTGCTGCATACTATGAATTAACTGAGATTGTTCCTGTTAAATTAATTACTATTATGGTTACACCTGGTGGAGAAGTGAAGGTATTTGACAAAAGAAACAAAGGGGATTATATTAAGTTATTAGTTCGTTATATCAAAGAATTTGTACATCACAATACTGGGGCAACGAATGGAGAATGAACTAGAAAAGATACTTGAAAGCAAATTCCTTTGTCCAATTAAGTTTGCTAAGGAGATTGAAACCCTTGTAAAAATTAATGTTGAAATGAATTACATTGATGCTATCGTTTATTTTTGTGAAAAGAATAGCATTGATTTAGAATCAGTTCCTAAACTTATTTCAAAACCATTAAAAGAAAAAATTAAATATGAAGCAACGGAACTTAATTTTCTTAAGAAGACTTCCCGTGCCAAATTAGTCTTCTAATTCCATTTTAGGGGTCAAAAATTCCCGGCAAAAAATTACCTATATTACATTTTTGAATGATGCCCTTTGATGCCTATTGCCAATATCTTGCTCTGAAGAATCACTTTACGAAAGACACTTATGATTATCATAAGTATTGTGGTAAATCAAGAGCAACGGTACAATCTTTCTACAAACGAAAGGATAGAATGTGGTTTGAGAAAGTATCAAGACAAAAAACAGATCAAGAAGTTATAGATTTCTTTGTAGCAAACTTTGCATCCTGCTCTGACCCAGAAACTCTTTGGATTGGTGATATAATCAAAGAAGGTGAAGAGAGGTATAAGAACTGGCAGAAAAAAATTCAATCACTATCATATCTTTTTAAAGAAGAATCTGAATATCTCTTTGGAGAACACAAATTTGAAGATGTATTTACTTGCAAAAGGGGGCATCCAGTCGTTTTAAGGAATTTCCTGAGCGGGAATATTAGCCTAGAAACCCTAGTGATATATGATAGAATATTCCTGTTCGGGAACACGTTTGATAAGAAATTAAATGACCCTGTGTGGGAAACAGTCAGTCGTAGAATTAAAAAATATAGATCATTCATAAATATTGATATATTTCATTTTCGTAAAATTTTGAAAGAAATTATTCTGGGAGAGCAATGAGTTTTTTTAATTCTGAACTTGTCCATGCAGAGATGATTGAAATCTCAAATATGCAGGAAGAGATTTATGTAAGTGTATTTCGATTTCCTCTGATGACAAAAGAGGAAAAAATTGAGCACGTCATTCTCTTGGAAAAACTTTTGAATAAACAACAAATTCTTTATACACGTTTGAGTTTATCTGATGATCCTGAAGCAAAAGAGATGAAGAAAAAAATTTCTGACTCTGCTCAGATGATGGGTCTTCCTATTAATGTTGATATGAATGTTATCTTTAGCAATATGACAAAAATGCTTGGAGTGATGAGACAACAAATTGACAAAACAGGTTCCGACCTGTAGAATAAAGAAGTACACAAAAGCCAAATCCAACTAACAAAAGGTAATCAATGACTAATTTTGCTAATCTTAAAAAGCAATCATCTCTTGGTTCACTCACTGAAAAATTAGTGAAGCAAGTAGAAAAAATGAGCACTACTTCGAGTGGTGCCGATGAACGTCTCTGGAAACCAGAGATGGATAAAACAGGGGTGGGTTCTGCAATAATTCGTTTCCTTCCTGCCGTTGATGGTGAGGAAGTTCCATGGGTAAAATTATACACTCATGCATTTCAAGGAAATGGTGGATGGTATATTGAGAACAGTCTGACTACTGTAGGTCAGAAAGATCCTGTTTCAGAATATAATCGTGAACTCTGGAATAGTGGTAATGAGAAAGATAAGGATACTGTTCGTAAGCAGAAACGCAAACTCTCTTACTACAGCAACATCTATGTAGTAAAAGATCCTACAAATCCTTCCAATGAAGGTAAGGTCTTCTTGTTTAAGTACGGCAAGAAAATCTTTGATAAAATTCTGAATGCAATGCAACCAGAATTTGAAGATGAATCACCAATCAATCCATTTGATTTCTGGCAAGGTGCTAACTTTAAGATGAAGATCGTAAAGAAAGATGGGTATTGGAATTATGATAAGTCAGAGTTTGATCGTGTAAGTCCCTTACTGAATGACGATGATGCTATGGAAACAATCTGGAAGAAAGAGCATTCTCTAATTGCAATCACTGCACCAGATCAATTTAAGTCCTATGAGGATCTTGAGCGTAGAATGAATATGGTTCTTGGTTTGACTCATACTTCTTCTCCTACACAATCTCGTGCTGTGGTTGAACAAGAAGAGGAGTATGAATCTTATAATCAACCAGTAAATCGTGAGGCTAAAGTTCTAGAAGAAATTGAGCAGTCTTATACTCGTTCTAAGTCTCCTACACTTCCTACAGTCACTGCTATTGATGAAGATGAGGATGATGCACTCTCATATTTCCAAAAATTGGCAGAGTAATCAACTATAGAGTTTGATATTATCTCCAGTCTTCAAGGATTCACTCACATACTGAGTGGATCCTTTTTTGTATACCATAATTTCTTCCATATCATCAAAAACTATATTTAAGTATCTGGGTTTAAGTAAAAAAATATTTCTCTTATTATTGTCTATTTCTTCTTCGTATTGATAATTTGTGATTGGAGTTGCAATATTTCCTGTAGTAACTTGTTCACCTGTAAGATTATCGTAATAACTTACAGAATAAGAAGAATCTACATGAAGTTCTTTAGGAACAATTACAACTCCTTGACTATTTTTAACTTCTATAGTTTCATAATGATGAACACCATTATAAAGAGTATTATAATCACCATACTTATCTAATACAAATCTATCAAAATCTGTTTGAGGTAATGGCCATTCTGATTGGACATTAAGAACATTATTTGATAAAAGAATAAGCCAATCTAATGAGGAGTCATCATAAACTTCAAATGCAACATTATCAGGACGAGCATCTCCAATGATTTTATACTTCTCAAAAAAGGCAAGATTCTGAAAAATGTCTTCTCTGAGTTTTCCTTTTTTAAATAAATTCTTTACACGAATATAATCTCCTATTTTAGAATCAGGAAGTCTGCTAACATAATTGAAATCTGGAACTCTTTGAAAATAACTTGACATTTTAGAAACCTATTCCATCTGGTGAACTATCATAATCTTTAGTGAATATTGGTTCAAGTTCTGAAAACTGCATTGTAATTTGATAAGAAACCATCACACCATCACTAAAGGTTGCATATTGTCCTTCAGGAGTGTAGTTAGTAGTTATACTTTGTAGGGCACATTCTTTTATTTTACCTATGTTGGGGTTATCTGCGTCCCCCTTCATATATTGAATTGTAAATGTATTAGGTGATTTTAGAAATAAATTTGATTCTGATCTAATTGGAGACATCCCTCTCTTAAAAAATCTTATAATTTTAATAATTGTTTTTCCTTCATCTGGATTTCTTGCTGCTAATTTAAAAGTAAAACTAAAAGCTCTTAATGTTGGTGCATTAAACAAGAGTTCCACATTAGGATTTACAATTTGACCACTTGCCCTTGATAATATTTTAGCACCTTCACCACCCATGGCTGCACCGGCAAACCCAGCTGCTACAAATTTTTTGCTTGTTGGATCTGATCCAAATTGTTTAAGAGATGCCCCAACACTTTCCATTCCTGCGCCAAAACCATCCGTAATACTTGCAAAAGCAGCAGCTGCTGCTGCAGCTTCAACAGCATTCATTTTATCTGCTCCCCACTCGGCAGCATTGACATCAGAAATGTTATTAGGAACTGGAAGAACAACAGTTCCTAATATTTCACCTGAAGCAGGTCTTCCCGATCTACCTGGGGTTGGAATTCCACCGGGGATGTATTTTATCAGATTAAATTTAATTATATCCTGATGCGTTTGAGCCAAGTTTGCAGGATACACAAAAGATCCTGCATCTCCTTTTTTTGTATCTTTGTCTAATGGTGGGTTTACAACTGGAGCAGACTCACTAGCAGATCCACCAGTTGCTGCATTATTTCCAGCAGCAGTTGATTTAAATTGACTTGAATTTTTTATTGCTGCTGATTCTGCTGGTGTTGATATATTTGGAGTTGATAAAAGTACAACAGATGCCTGTTTGCTTGCTGCTTCTGCTGCTGCTAATTTTCCTGGGTTACCTTGATTAAAGTTATCATAATTACCACCTTTTGTTATTGTTCCATCTGCATTTGTTGTTGTGAGTAACCCTCTCTGATTAGATACAGGTTGCACAAAATATAATTGTCTCTGTCCTGTGGAAACATCAGTTACATTCGCAAACTTATTTCCACCAACAATAAATTCTGATGAATATTGCTCTGGTTTGTTTAAATTTATATTGTTCCAGTTTTGAAGTGCTCCTTGACCTGGAGGTAGTCTAGTTGCCATTAGACACGAATGGTTTTATTTATTTAGACGGAATTTTGCATAAGGTATTGTGAGTAGTTCATCAAGTTCATTATATTTAACAATATGAAGTTTTCCTGAGACTTCTTCCCAAGTATATTGCCTTGCCTTTCTCCAATGAAAATTAATTCCTCTAAACCCCCACCTTTCCAGTGAAGTGCAAGCAATTAATGGATGTTGGTCATATTCTAATTTTGGTGTTTTTGCATTGTAGAAAAAAGTATAAAACTTTCCTGGTTCTGGATATAAAACTTCTTCTGTAAAAAGTTCCATAATTATGAGCATTAAATCTTCTGGGTCATTACTCCCTTGCTTCGCAATTTCCTTTTTAAGTTTTCTAACTCTTGCTGTGGATGAGTTGTCTATGTACTGACCAAATCCTTTTTGTGACATTATTTGATACCAAGATGATCTTCGGTGATAATCATAAAGTTAATCATTCGGTCTTTACACCATTCCTCTGCAGCATTCCACTTTGCTTGATTGACTGCATAAGTCTTACATTCATATAGATATGATTTTGTAACTCTTGATTTCCTCTGAGGAACCATTGTTTGCTTTTTAGGTTTTACCTCAATCACATAAGTTTTGATCTCACCAGATTGTTCCTTTACTTTAATAATAAAATCTGGGTAGTATCTATGAACTTTATTATCAATTGGAGATTTATATGGAACACAAAACTCTTCTGAACCCCAAGATATTATATTTTCATTTAGATCACACCACCGACAAAATCTCCTTTCCCAACTGCTTCTGCATATGATATTATTAACGTTGCCAATGTATTTTTGTGGGTAGGATGGCTTATAAACACTCTTTAAACTTTCAGCCATTATCTCTACTACATAATATATACGATCAAAAAGTATTTATAAATGGCTGGTGTTACTCCCACTCCCAAAAATATAGCAGATATTAAACTTAACTTACTTCGTCCTGCACTTACCTCTCATTTTGCTGTTACAATTCCAAAACCAATTGGTGGTGACTTTAGTGCGTTTTTGAAATATAATGGTGTTAATTTAAATCAAGGAAAGTTGGATTTAATGTGCTCAGAAGCAGTTCTTCCTGGGTCTAATTTAGCAACCTTTGAGATTAATGATAATTTTCATGGTGTAACAGAACGACATGCATATAGAAGAGTTTATGATGATCGTATTGACTTAACATTCTATGTTGATGCTGGTAATTATCTTCCAATTAGATATTTTGAAACTTGGATGAAGTATATTGTAGACGAAAGTAGGGGAAAACAAGCAGATAAAAATGCTGGATCGGAAGATAGGGAATATTTTTATAGGGTTAGGTATCCTGAGGGAAAAAATGGATACACAGCAGATGGATTAACTGTTACAAAATTTGAAAGAGACTACACACAAACATTAGAATATAAGTTTATAAGAGCCTTCCCAATTAGCATTAATTCAATGCCGGTTTCATATGATTCTTCTTCTCTACTTAAATGTACGGTTTCTATGAGTTATATCAGATATGTTTTGGTGCAAGGATCTGCTGAGGCATCACAAAAGTCTTCATCCGGATCTCCAAAAGGAGCAGCAGATAGTCCACAAGCACTTGTAGGAGCAGGTGGTCTTACAGGAGCACAATTGGATGCAATTGAAGCACAAGATATTTTAACTACAGAAGCACTGGCATTACAGAATGCTCAATTCGGCACAAGTTCAAGTATACCTCCAATATTCTAATCTAAATAACAATACCTGAAGTTATTATAGGACATTATGCCTTTACCAAAAATTGCTACCCCAACATATCAACTTGAATTGCCCTCAACTGAAGAGACTATTCAATACAGACCATTTCTAGTTAAAGAAGAAAAACTTTTAGTTATTGCTCTTGAGAGTGAAGATACAAAGCAAATTACAACTGCAATCAAAACAGTAATTAAAAATTGCATCATAACTAAAAATATTAAAGTAGAAGCACTTCCTACTTTTGATATTGAATTTTTGTTTCTTAATATTCGTGGTAAGTCTGTTGGAGAAGAAATAGAAGTTAATATTATTTGCCCTGATGATGGGGAAACTCAAGTTCCTGTAAAAATAAACCTTGATGATATTAAGGTTCAGAAAAACGAAACTCACGAGAAAAAAATTAAGATTGATGATTCAGTTATGATGGAGATGAAGTATCCATCACTGGACCAATTCATTAAGAACAATTTTGATTTTGAGGGTGGAAATGCTATGGATCAATCCTTTGATCTTATTGCATCTTGTATTGATAAGATTTACACTGCAAATGAAGTTTGGTCTACTGCTGATGTAACAAAAAAAGAAGTTACTGAATTTTTAGACTCAATGAACTCTTCCCAATTCAAAGACATTGAGAAGTTCTTTGATACTATGCCTAAACTCTCTCATACTCTTAAAATAAAAAATCCAAAAACAGAAGTTGAAAGTGAAGTTATTTTAGAAGGGTTAGCAAGTTTTTTCGCATAGGAATGGTCCATATGGACCTTGAGAATTATTTTCGTTTAAATTTTTCTTTGATACAGTATCATAAATATTCATTATGGGAAATTGAAAATATGATTCCCTGGGAAAGAGATGTTTATGTTGGATTACTTCAGCAGCATCTTGAAGAGGAAGAGTTAAAACAAAAACAACAAATAAGCAATACCAGATTCTAATATTGACGCATAAAAAAAGAGGGTCTTAATGACCCTCAATTTGGTGTTGGTAATTCTACTTTTACGTGTTGTAGTGTTGCAAACAAAACTATTGTTCCACCATAAAGAAGAAATGGAACAAGAAGTATGGAGAGAATAAAAGTTTTCATTAGTTTTTTTTAATTCCTTGAGATAAACCAATTGCACTTACTACACCAGTAAGACCATAGATCCCACCCCACAAACCCAACCAAAGTGCGTTAGTGCGATGAATTTGAGAGGTTTCTGGTACAATTTTATAATACTTGTATGCAGCATTATATTCCTGCACATACCAAACAAAACAAGCACCAGTTGCTACAGTTGTTATTGAAAGAGATGAAGCAAGATAAAAATTAAGAAGTCCTTTCATAGATTTGTTTGTTTACCTCTATATAATAACACCATATTCACCACAAATCACTCGGTGTGGCCACTTCTTGTTCTGTCCATCCCCCATAAATAATTAAACTGAGATACTCAACAGATGAGCAATGCCCGATTCTAACGATTTAAAAAGTCTAGATTCACAACTCAAAAAAACTTTAATCTCTGCTGAAAGTTTTAAGAAGGGGGGATCTGTTGATGTTTCTAAAAGTATTCTCAACGTACAAAAAACATTTGTAAGTCTTATTGGTAATGTAAGACAACTTGCTACATCAGTTGTTAGTATAGAAAAGATCGTTAATAATAATTCTAGAAAAATAACCATTCTTAAAAATATATTAAAGAGTCAAAGTAGTAGAATAAGTGGAGAAAATATTGGTGCGAAACTACCAGGAAGTTCTACTTCAAATGTAGAAGATAGTATCACAAAGATTTCTGTATCAGTATCTTCTATTGCAGCAATATTAGCAGGTAGAAAAAAAGCACTTGATAATAGTGCTGCTTTTGATAGAAGAAAAGCAGAGCAAGAAAAAAGAGGAGTTGCAGAAGGTAATTTAGAAAAGAGATTTGAAGGATTAAAGTCTGCTGCAGAAAAAGTTATAGCACCAGTCAAAGGTATTCTGGATAGAATAATTGATTTCTTCGTAACAGTTTTTCTTGGAAGAGTTGTCTATAAACTATTAGAATGGTTTGGTGATCCTAAAAATGCTGATAAAGTAAAATCAATTAGTAGATTTCTCAAAGATTTTGGACCCGCTATACTGACTGCTTTTGTTTTATTTGGCACATCCTTTGGTAGGCTTACTTTAGGTCTAACTAAAATGATAGGAGGATTTATTTTCAAAATTGGTAAGGTTCTTATACCTCAGTTGTTAAAACTAATAGCAAGAAATCCAAAAGCAGCACTTGCTGTCGGATTACTTACTGCAGGAGCTACAGTACCTGCTATGTTCCCCGGAACAGTTGACGAACAAGAGAAAAAAACTAAATCAAAACCAGGTTCAACAGAAGATAAAATTAAATCGTTAGAGCAACAAAAAGCAAATCTCAACCCCCTCCAAAAAATGCAGGGTGAGGGGTCAGAAATTGACGAACAACTTTCAACATTAAAAACAGGTCAAACAAAATCTTATGGGTTCTCTGGTGGTGGGTTAAACTTTAAAGGTATGATGGGTGGTGCCGGAATGGGTGCTATGTTGGGACCTCTTGGTATGCTGCTTGGTGGTGCATTGGGTTCTGGAAAACCTCAAGAAATGGTAAATGGGTTTGTGAGTGGTGAGAAAGGTGTAGATAAAGTTCCTGCAATGTTGAGTGATGGTGAGTTTGTGATGTCTACAGGAGCAGTGCAAAAATATGGTGTGGATACTCTTGAGGGAATGAATGCTGCTGGAGGAGGAACAAATAAACCAAAAATAATAAGTGGAACCACTTATGCTAAGGGTGGTGGAATGATTGGAGATGAAAAAGAAAAAGTTAGGGATACAATTTTAGAAAAAAGAGATAAATTAGTAACATCCTTGAACAATTATGGCAGTGCTATTACAACTGGGGGTAAAGAAAAGGGCGGGGATTTACTTAATGCTATTAAAAATTTATCCTTAACTCTTGGTGGTGGCAGTGACGGTCAATCTTCTGGCAGTAGAGGAGGACAAAGTGGTGCTGATCCATCTTCTTCTAGACCTAGAGGTTCGACATCAACAGGATCTTTACTAACTGACCCACTTGGTGCTGCAAAAAGAATAATGGGAATAAAAGATTCAAAACCATCTTCTTCTAGACCTAGAGGTTCGACATCAACAGGATCTTTATTAACTGACCCACTTGGTGCTGTAAAAAGAATAATGGGAATAAAAGATTCAAAACCATCATCATCAAAACCAGGAACTCCAGGATTTTTTGAAGAAATTGGACAAAAATTAACAGGACCGGGAGCATCAACTTATCTAGATGCTGGTTCAATATATGCTAAACAAATGTTAGGTGGATTTGATGGACCGGTAAGTGAAATGAATTTGGGTAAAGATTCTAAAGCAGAATTACAAAAAGCAATTGAAAGAGCAAAGTTGAGAACTGGTGTTGAGAAAGAAAAGGCAGAAACAAAGATTAAAGAACTTGAGGATTCTGGAGCATCAAAAACTCCAAAGGGTAGAGAGGCATTAGCAATTCAACGAAGTTTCTTAAAAAAATTAGATGCAGGTGGTGTAAGAGTTCAATATACAGATTATGCAGACTCAAAAGGAAATATGAGTCCTGCTGCTGAGAATGCTAAAAACATTCTTGGTCAATTTTGGGCTAATAAAAGAAGTAAAGAAATGGGTGGTGGGTATAGAGTAGAAGATAAGTATAATTTTGATTCCCTTAAGAAAAAAGTAAAAGATCCTAAGACTGGTAAAATAGTTGATAAAGATCTTGATACAGGAGAACTAATTAGAGATAAAATGTTTGGAAGAAGTGTTCCATTTAAAGAAAGACTTCAAGCTGCACATCAATTAAATCCTTTTAAAGGAAAAGGTGATGTTGATATGATTCTTGGTGGCAAAAGAACTGCCGAAGAAGAAATGGGTCTCGCTGGAAGTAAAACATTGCTTGGTGGTTTATTGGGAATGTCTGGAAAACCAAAAGACGAAAATACAAAAGCTCAAATTCCAAGATCAAAACCAAAAAATGTAAGAGGGGGAGTAATAAAACCACCAGTAAATCCAAAACCAAAAGTAGTTTATGCTCCACCAGCACCTCAAAAAAGAAATAGACCAGGAAGTGGTGCATCTACAAGCACTCCAAGTTTCAGTGCTCAAGGTCCGGGTGGTAATGCAAAACAAACAACTCTTGGTGTGCATAGGAAATAAAATAGATGACAATCAACACAGATAAACTTTTAAATAAATCATCAGGAAGACTTGTAATGCAAAAGGCACAGCAAGAAAGGATGATTGGTGGTGGGTCTGCTAATATTGTTTTATCAAAAAAATCAATTAAAAGTATAGAGGGTATTAAAATAAACGTTATTAAAATAGAAGATATTCTTAAGGGTTCACTTGCACTAGACAAAAAACAACTTGATGATAAAAAGAAAGCAACAAGTAGAAAAAGAAAAGAAGATATAGAGACAAAGTTAGAAACAAAACCAAATGTAGAGAGTGGTGGTAAAGTCAAACTTCCTGCTGCCCCAAGAATGGGCATTTTGGATTGGATTAAAAACTTTATTGGTAATATTATTCTTGGGTATTTTGCAGTAAGATTGATTGAGCATCTTCCAAAAATAATGCCTATTCTTAAATTTTTAGGAAATGCTGCAGATTTTATTATTGATATTGGAGGAAAATTTTTAAATGGGTTGGTGACTTTTATTGATATAGGATACAAAGCATATGATGCAACAAGAGGACTTGTAAAAAATCTTTTTGGTAAGAGAGGAGAAAACCAGTTTGATCAGTTATCAAGCACTCTGAATACATTTTTAAACACTGTAATAATTGCAGGAATGCTTTTTGCTGGATCTGGTGGATTTGGTGGAGGTTCAAAAGGTGGAGGTTCAAAAGGTGGAGGTTCAAAAGGTAGAGGTCCTTCCGCACCAGGCACACGGGGAACTAGAACAATCAGTGGAGGTGGACCACAAGGAAAACCAGATATAAGAAATCCATTAAGACAAACCCCCAAGGTAACAACTGGTGGTGGTGGTGCTGCAGGAAAACCAGATATAAGAAATCCATTAAGACAAAAACCTAAAGTAACAACCGGTGGTGGAGGAGGTGGAGGTAAACTTAAACTTCCAAAAGGATTAAAACCAAAAGGTGGGCTATTGGGTCTTGTTTTCCTTATTCCAGATTTAATTGAATCTGGAATGTTAGTATCACAAGGAAGAGGTAAGGACGGAATAAGAACTCTTATAAGTGCAGTTGCTGGTGTTGCTGCTGGTATGGCTGCCTATGCTGCAGTGCTTGCTGGCGTAGCTGCATTGGGAATATCTGTAGTTGGAATACCTGCAGCTATTGCTCTTGCAATTGCAGGTTTTGCTGCATCATATTTGGCAGGTGAGGCAGCATATAAATTGACTGAGGCTGGACTTCGTAAAATGGGATTGGTGGACAATGATCCAAAAACAGGAAAACCTTATGCATATAAGAGTGGTGGAATTACAAGAGGTGGTAAGTCTGCTGCTGGAACAAAAAGAACTTTTGGGGGTATGAAGAAAAAACAAGTATATAAAAGAACGATAGCACAAAAACCCAGTCAAGTTCAGATTAAACCGGGTGCTGATGTTGGTGGAGAAGATAAAATATTTGGAATATTTCCAAACCCCCTTAAAGCAGCAGCAAAAGTAATTGATACTGTTAACCCGTTTAATGTTATTAAAACTGTAGGAGAAGATTTAGGAAAGACTGATTACTTTGGTCCAATTCTTGCTATCACATCTAAAATGATTCTGGGACAAAAACCAGATCAAATGGATTATAAAAATGTTGGACTTGGTTTAAATCTTTTAATTGCTAAGGGTGTTCAGGATGGACAATTAAAGGGTGGTATTATTCCTGCATTTGCTGAGGGTGGACTTGTTGATCCTGATGTTTTATCTGCAATAGAAACTGGTGGTGATATTAGTAGTTGGGTATCAAATGTTTTTCGGGGAGAAATAGAAACTGGTGCTCAAAAAACTATGAGATTGATTAAAGAAAATATGAATAAGAAAAAGGCAGAACAAGATGATAGTTCTGGAGATGGTGATGGTGATGGTGATGCTGGTGGTGATGGTGATTTTGAGGCTGGACCATCTGGAACAAGTGGAGATAAACTTACAATGGCTAGAAACTTGATGAGAGATTTGGGTTTAACAGCAGATCAGGCTGCAGGTATTGTTGGAAATATGGACGCTGAATCTGGAGTTGAGAATGCAAGACCTCAAAATACACTACCTGGAACTAAAGGGGTGCTTAAAGTTGATGATGTAACTGGATATGGAATTGTTCAATGGACTAGTAGAGGAAGACAACAAGCTCTTGCTGATTATGCAAAATCTAGAGGTGCGGATTTAAGCAAACCACTCTCAATGGATATTGAGTATCAGTTTTTTCTTAAAGAATTTAAAGGCGCATATGGTCAGGTTTTGAGTCAAATAAAACAAGCAAAAGATGTAAAAACTGCATCAACTATTTTTATGCAACAATATGAAGTTCCTGAAGGACATAAAACAGAAGCAAAAATAATGGAAAGATATAATAAGTCTAAACCAATATATGATAAACTTGTTCTTGGACAAGGAAAAGCAACAGAAGGTGCTGGAACTTATATGGCATCCAGTGGTGGTTCTATGCCACTTGGTACAGGATATGGATCTGGTGGTTCTAAAATTGCTGGAGATCTTGGAGATTATATGAAGCAAGTGAAAATACCAACAGGAGAGGTTCATCAACATCCAAAACATCCAGGTTGGTCAAGAAGATCTTATCAATCATATCACAACGAGGGGAGAGCAATTGATTTGGGTGGATATGGACCTGCACACCCACAGTCGGGAGGAAAAGATGAGCAAGCACCTATTATAAAAGCAATGATAGAGTGGAATAAAAAAAACAATGTAAAACCCGTTGAAGTGATACACGGATCTCCTGCCTTCAGAGGATTTGGAAAATATGAATCAGCACCAAATGCACTTCATTCACATCACGTTCACGCTGCTTATCAAAAAGGTGGAGAAACATTGGGGAAACCTCACCTTGCAATGTTGGGAGAAGATGGAGAAGAGGGAGTTATTGATGCTGATAGTTATCCTTACGCAAAAGATATGCTGCTCGCTATCAACCAAGCAAAAGGATATAAAGGTGTAATGGCCGCAATTAGTCAGTATGCTCCTTATGATACAATGTCCCCCCAAACAATCGTTATCCCACGTCCAAGTGCTCCTGATGATTATGATAGTGATGGTGGTGGTGGTGGCGAAGGAATGTTAATCGCATATGGTGGTGGTGGTGATGATCCATTTAGCACCTTATATCAGGGTGGTTAAATAGAAATAAGAGGTAATAGCATATGGCAAATCAGATAACATCAAGGGCATCGGGATCGTCTTTTATTGAGAAGATTGATGTTGTTTCTAATAAAAATCAAAGAAATCAACCTATTGCTGATGGCGTTAATTTATTGATGTATTATGAAAGCATTCTACAAGATTCTGTAAGAGCAACTATAACTTATGTAGATACTGGAAATGCATTTGGTGGTAAAAATGTGATTGAAGGATTGCCGTTGGTTGGACAAGAAAAAATTTTACTTAAGTTTACGGATAATAATAAGAAAACTTTAGATTTAGTTTTGTATGTAAACAAAGTCACTCCTCTTGTAAATGAGACAAATAAATCTATGGTTCAAATAAATCTTGCATCTAAAGAGTATATTATGAATGAAAAGGTAAGATTGAATACAAGGTTTGATGGAAAAATATCAGAGTCCATTAAAAAAATATTAACAGATAAAAATTATTTGGGAACAGAAAAAAAAGTTGATATAGAAAGCACTTCTAATAACTATAATTTTATTGGAAATAATAGAAAACCTTACTATGCAATGAACTGGTTATCTAAAAAAGCAGTTCCAGATCTACCGGATGCAAAAGGAAATTCTGCTGGATTTCTTTTCTTTGAGACATCAGAAGGATTTAAGTTTAAGTCAATAGACTCTCTCTTCGCACAAGAAAAGAAAAAATCTATTATCTTTAACCAAACTCCAGATTCGGGAGGTGCTAATATTCCTGCAGGATACGATATAAAAGCACTTGATTATTCAAAAGATAATAGTGTAGATGTGCAAGAGAAACTTAAAATGGGGGCATTCTCTACAAGAACAATTTTGTTTGATCCATTCAATTGTTATTATGAAGTGATTACTCCAAATGCAAAAGCAATTGAAAAGAAAGATGGTATTAAAACTGCTGGTAAAGAATTGCCAGTTCTAAATCCAGAGTTTAATAGAGAAGGAGCAAATAAAGAGTTTACAAGAACTCAATATATGCTTCTTGATAAAGGAACACTACCTACAGGAGATACAAAAGAACAAATTAAAAACTCTACGAAAGAAAACTTTGAACCAAAAGATATTTTGAATCAATCTACTATGAGGTATAATCAGTTATTTACATCTAAATCAGAAGTTACAATACCCGGAGATTTTTCTTTACATGCAGGAGATGCTATTTTTATGGATGCTCCACCTCTAGATACAAAAAAAAGTGATGAAGTGGACAAGCAAGATGGTGGTCTATATATTATAGCAGATTTATGCCACTATATTTCACCAAAAGAAACCTACACAAAACTAATTTTAGTGAGAGATTCTGTGGGTAGAACAGGCAGTCATACCTCTGGCAAGATACCATTATGACAAACCAATATAAGATATGTGAGGTTTAATAATTAATGGAAGGTGGATCTCTCTTTAATTCAGGTTTTCTTGGTGCTAGTTTTAACTGGTGGATCGGACAAATTGCTGCCGATTCAACTTGGCGCGATAATATAGCACCTGCAAAGTTTGAAAGTCCTGATCAAATTCCTGGGTGGGGTAGAAGATATAAGGTTCGCATTATAGGTCTTCACGATCAAGGAGAATCTGAAATAAAATCAAAGGAACTTCCTTGGGCACAGGTGATGTATCCTGTGACTGCTGGTGGTGGTCAGGGGTCTTCAGGTCAAACACCAAATCTCCGTCAGGGGAATATGGTATTTGGTTTCTTCTTAGATGGTCAAGAGCAACAAGTTCCTGTGATTATGGGAGTGCTTGGTAATAATGCACAGACCCCACTTGCAACAAAAATTGGTGATGGAAAGGTAACTAATGCATCACCAGGAAGTCTTGCAGTAAGTGGTCATGCAGAACCTGCTATTGGAACTAAAGATCCAAATATTAAAGTTCCTGATGACGACAAAGCAACTACACAGGGGCAAGGAGCAACTAAAGAAAGTGCTGATTCTTTTCACCAACAAAGTGCTGCTGACGTAAAAAGATTAGATTTATATCTCAAAAAAACTGTAATGTTAAGTCCTTGCGATCTTCCTGGATCTGCAATGAAAGCAATGCAGACGGAAATTGAAAATCTTACTAAAGAAATTGATAAGATTTTACAATCAACTCAGGAGTATATAGATGCAGTTTCTGAAGTTATTTCACCACTTGCTAGTATTCCAAGTTCCCCAAATCCACTTCAACTTAATTCTATCGTAGGTGGTATTTCTGGTAATCTTCTTACAGATCCACATCCAACTATTTGTCCAACTAACTCTCCTGGTGCAGCACCAGGGGTTACTAATAGAATACAATCTTTACTGGAAAGATTTGCACTCATACTTGCAAAGTATATGAAGATTATTTTTAATAAAATTATGGAATATATGTTAAAGAAAATTAATGAGGCAATTGGTCCTTTAGCTGATAAGTTGTTTCCAAATCAGAGATTTCAATTTCTTGATATGAAGATAGAAATTAATGAATTAATTAAATGTCTTTTCAGTAAAATTAGTGGTGGTTTAGGTCCTCAAATGTTAAGTGCCCTAACAGATGAAATAGACGTATGTAATCCCTCAAGTGGATTTTCCGATGGTACTGGTTCTGATGGTACTGGTTCTGATGGTAAATGAGGCAATTGGTCCTTTAGCTGATAAGTTGTTTCCAAATCAGAGATTTCAATTTCTTGATATGAAGATAGAAATTAATGAATTAATTAAATGTCTTTTCAGTAAAATTAGTGGTGGTTTAGGTTCTCAAATGTTAAGTGCCCTAACAGATGAAATAGACGTATGTAATCCCTCAAGTGGATTTTCCGATGGTACTGGTTCTGATGGTACTGGTTCTGATGGTACTGGTTCTGGTGGTACTGGTTCTGATGGTACTGGTTCTGGTGGTCTTTCATCAGAGGGTAATGCACCTCTTCCTCCAATTTGTTCTGTTGAGAGATTGACTGGATTGCTGATCGCAGTAAATGAACCAGAGATTAAAGAAACTGCTGAAAATATAATTAAATCAATAAAGATATTTGTGAGTGATATTCGGGCAGCACAACCGAAAGGATTTACATCTGATATAGGTGAGATAGACATATCTACTATTCCTAGTAGTACTGATAGCATTATACCAACTATACCAACTATACCAACTATACCTGATTTTGATGGTATAGACATACCCAATATTAGTTTAAATCTTATATCAGCACTTTCTTTTGAAAATATTACTTTTGATATTTTTGGATGCGACGTAAAACCAAATTGTGCTGCATCAGATTTTTATACTTTACAAGAAGGTTCTGGTGCTGCAGAAGAACCGCAAGAACCAAGACCTGCTCAAGTTAATCGGGAAGCTATAGAAAACTCGGGCGCCAACCTAAAGAATGAACCACCAGTACCTTATGCAACTCCAGCAAAGAATACTCCAGATTTAAAGGTAGGAGAAAAAGATCCTCAAGGCCAAGCAATAATAAAAGCTGAAAAAGATGCTATTCGTAATACTTTACAACTTTAAATCTTTTCTAATAAATACCATTACTAAGATGAAAGTAAAATATAGAAGTTAACTATGACATATTCGGGAGGACAATCTAGTAGTGGCAGTACACCAAGTAGTAGAAACACATTCAGTACTACGGAAGTTAGTGCAGATTCTTCCGGCAAAACCATAACTAAAACTACTACTTTTAATCTGTTTGGACCAGCAACAAAAGATAATATTAAAGTAGGTTATATTGATCCTATTCTAGGATATGTTGAGGATGTTTCAATCTGTGAAGCAAATGAATATGCTAAAAACGACCCTGGAACAACTTTTATTATTAAAGATAATAATCAAACAGTTAAATATTTAAGTATTAGTGAGGTTAATAAGTTAGATCCCGTTGAGGTTTTTTCTGTACCAAAGGATGAGTGTGGGGGAGCTAGTCAAAAGAAAGAATGTGGTGATCCAACTATTCAAATTTTTGGTGGTGGTGGAATTGGTGCTGCTGCAAACCCTGTTATTGGTAATGATAATAGTATTCTTGCAGTAGATATTATTCGTGGTGGTAATGGGTATAAATATCCACCACTTGTTACTGCTAGAGATCATTGCAATTATACAGTTGGTGCAACGTTTCTTTCAATTATTGGTGGAGTTACACAGACAACAGAGTCTTATGATAATGAAGCAGATTTTGAGGAGTATGAAATTTGTGAACCTGATCCTCCATATGGAAAAACCTGGAGCATTAATGGAATAGATGTAGGAGACTGGGATCCCAAAAATTATATGAACCCAGGACCAGATCCAATTCTTGATGAAATTAAAGTCTATCAAGATATCGTAAGAAGAATATCAAGAAATCCTTTTTGGACTACAAGAACTGCAAAATCAGTATCAATTACTTGTGATGATTTACCAATTATTCCTTTAAAATATGATGTTACTCATTGGAGTTGGGGAGGAAAACTAAAAGAATTATCACCACCAGTCGGAGCACTACCACCATCAACAATTTCAGAAACCGAAGAAGTTTCATTTACTATAGCATCTGTATCAGCACCAACCTTACGACATTTTACAAGTGCCCCTGGAATTTACCTTGATTTAACACAATATCGTGCCGATGAAGAAGTTTATTGTAATTTTGGAGCATTATTTACTGTTGGACCATCACTTAATATTCCTGAGGTTGGTATTGTTTCCTGGGGTCCTGATGGCAAAGCAAAAACCGTAGGTCCTGGAGCAAGACCTTTGGGTGGTGATTTTGCAGGAGAAGTATTTCTAAAGGGAGGAAGACTTTATGGTCCGATTACGATTGTTCCAAATCCAGAGTATAAACAATCCGATCTTTTTATTGGAATGGCTGCTGGAATGGTTAATGATGCTAATGTTGAACTGAATCAAAATACTGCATTTTATGGATCAAACCAATCCTGGATTCCGTATATAACTCATATTCAACGTTTGACTGGTAGAGGTGCAGAAGGAGAAGGGGGTGGATTCATGGGTGCATTACTTCAAGAATCCGTGAATGCCTTTGCACTAGTTGATAAGTTTAGACCAGAAGATGCTGATAATAATAACTATACTCCCATTAAATATGAAGGAGTTACTTCTTTTACTCTCACAACTTCAGGTGGATTTTTTAGAAGAATCACTCAACCAATCACTACATCAACATCAACACCAAGTCCCACTGACCTTTCATTCACTTTTACTGCTACTGATAATTCGGGAGATACATTTACTCTTGAGTCTTTACAAAATATTCAGAAACAAAAAATTCGAAAAAATGTAATTTATACGGTTAATGCAAATCATAAAGGCAACTTGTTATTAAAACAAGGACTTATTGAACCAAATGAGAAGAAGCAATCAAGTAAAATTTTCGTTGATGTACTTGGTAGTGGTAGTGATAATGATGCACAAGTAACTCTTTCACCTGGAGGAGGTATATTTGAGTCTATTAATACAAGAGAATTGCCAAGAGAAATTCCTGCACCAGCATCATCTACTATTATTGATGTTAACTTTAAATTTTTTGGAAAGCAGGATGCTTCTAATACTCATAATTATAAAATAACTGAACTTGGCATTGATATATTTAAACCAAGCAAAACTGGAATCGATCAAAATATAACAAAAAATTGTGAAAGTGGAAAAGTATATGAGGTAGAATTTTTTAATAATGGAAGTCCTGGCGGCACTATAATACTAAGAAATGATTCTTTTATTGAATATGAAGATGCTGGAATTGGTACTCTTGATGCTTCTATTAATATTGATAAAGGAAAATTCTTTAATATTAAGGATAATAAATGCTCTTTTGTTGTTGGAGAACCAACATCACCAATAACACCAGAAACAATATCAATAAGTAAGATTACTTATGTTTTAACAGGATCTCCAACAACGCAACCTGATCCGGTCCTAGTACCACCTAAAGAAGAAGTAGATCTTACTTCCTTTATGAACACATATGCAATCTCACCAGTCTCTCCGTCAAATGTAAAGGGTACTGACTATTCTGATAAAGATTTTACGTTTTTGTGGAACGAAGATTTTCCAACAGATGGTGAGTATACATTTAGAGGATTGTGTGATAATGAGGCAGTGTTATATATTGATAATGAAAAAATTGCTGACATCAAAAAACATCCTAGTCCACTAGGTATTTTTGATAAGAATTTTGTTGATGGAGAAAAAATAGGAGAGGATGGTGGATTTGGGGAAATAAAGAAAACCATTACAAGAGGACCTCATACTATTAGGATTGAGTTATTTAATGCCCCAACTACTCCAACTAATATAGAAGCAGTAGCATCATCGGGCATTGCTGGACCAGCAGGACAACGTATTAAACCTATTCCTATTAGTGCGGGTAAGAAAGGTTTTGACTTTGCGGGAGGTGCCCGATCTGGTGAGGCTGGTGGTGGTGGTTCTGGTGGTGGTGGTGGTGGCGCTCCTGGAGGATCTGGAGGGTCCTATGCGGGAGTAACTGGACTTTCTTCTCGTTATGGACAATCGCGAGCTCTCACTGGTGTAGCGGCCAGAGGGGGATACGGTGGTAAATCAAAATATGAAAAAACAATAGCAACACTTCAATCACCTGACATCACAAATAAATTAGATAATGGATATGTTACGATTGAATATACAACACTGGAAGGATCATTTAATAAAACTTATGAAGAAAATGTTGGTGTAACAATACCACCAGGAGCAACAAATATTAAAGTTACAGTTGCGGCTGCTCGTGGCGGTAACGGAGGAACCAATGCAGGTAATGATGAGACCGGTGGTTTAGGTAGAATGGGAACATTTACTCTTTCAGATGGAGCAAAATCATTAGACCTTAAAATTGGTAAGAAAGGAAATGCGGGTATATATGGTAAAGTAGTATCCACACCAAGAGGTATCGCAGCAATTGCTGGTGGAGCAGGGGGAGTAAGTGATGTTGCTTCCGGTGGTGATGGTGGTGAATCAATAGCAGGATCTAGTGGTGGTGGTGGTGGTGGTGCTACTGCGGTTTACGATGCTTTTCTCAAGACTTATATTATTGTTGCCGGTGGTGGTGGTGGTGGAGGAGGAGGAGTTTTAACTACATCTGAGCCCCGTGGACAAGATGGTATGCAATTTAGACTTCATTCTTCATTAATACTACCATCACCACCCACAACAACCATACTTTTATCAACAGTAGACACCACACCAGGCAGCACAACAATCACAAGAATAAAACCACCATCTTGGTACGATAATCCAATGGGTGTTGCACTCACAATTGATGCACCAGAACCAACAATTCCCAAAGAACCTATACCAAAACAAGAAGGTAGATGCCCCGATAATCCAATTTGGACAACAAGATTTTCTACAATTCCTCCAAGACAATATTGGTATCCTGTAAATTATTTTGGAGAAAAAATTGAAAAAATAATTGAAGTTGCAGCAGCACCATCTATAGAAACAACTTCAGTTTCAGAAACCGAAGAAGTTGGATTTAATGTTTATGGTAATACTACAGCAGCAGCACCACCAGATGAATTATTATCAGAAATACGAAACTCATGGGTTCCTGTCAATCTTATAGGAATTTGGTCCGGTGAAATGAACACATATGCAAGTGCTCCACCACTTCCCGGAGCATCTGCTGGGGGTAATGGGGATTGGGTGCCTGTTAGAGAGAAATTTGATATAACCCATACGGTTGATCTTCTAGCAGACACCTATAACTTTGAATATGGTGCGGATAATGAAATCAAACTTACATTATCAGCAGGATCACAAGATTTTATTACGGAAGAGTTGACCGGAGATGTACAATCGCATTTTCGGACTAACAATATAAGTAAGTCAATGACTCTCGAAAATGGAGTCTATGAAATTAAAATGGTGATCACAAACCTCGGTGGGCCTTCTGGTGGATATTGGATATTAAAAAACTTTAAAGGTGAAATTATTAGAACATCGCGTGATCCTATACTACGCAAAGCTGCCACTATAAAAGCAGCACCAGGTTCTACAAGTCCCAGTGATTTTTCATTCACCTTTACTTCTACTGATAAACTAGATTCATTTACTATCAATGGGTTTTCGGAAAATAAAAAAATAATAATTAATCCGCAACAAGTAAGAAAAAATGTAATTTATAACGTTGTAGCAAATCATGTAAGTAAAGAGATCCAACAAAAATTAATACAAGGACTTATTGAACCAGATGAAAAGAAAGAATCAACTAAAATTTATGCATCTACATTATCTGAAGGCACCAGTGATACTGAAACCTACACTGACACCTCATCTGGGACGTTAATATGGGACACAAGAACAAATGGAATTGGTATTAAAAATATTAATGTTGTATCACAAGGAATATTACTTCCAATTGATGGTTATGATAGTACTAAATCCACAGATCCGACTGATTATACACCAGAACCTCAGTGGAACTCTTTCTTAAAACGATATGCAGTTAAAGTTCCTGATGATAGGGGTCCTCTGATTTTTATGTCTGGTGGGTTCTTGGGGAGGTACATTAATGCTCCCTATGCTGGAGAATATGAACTGGAAGTAAGTGTAGGAAACTTAGAACTACGAACTTATTATACTTATTTGGATGCTAAAAAAGTAACCCCCCCAGGAAATTCATTTAGAATTGCTATCAACCGGGAGGCAATTTTTAGCACACGAAACGTGGGAACTGGTGTGGTATATAGATTAGATCCAATCAGTGAGATGCAGGACAGAATTGTTCCTGTTGCAGGCCCTACAAAAGTTACTTTATTTGAAAACCAAAAAGAAACAACTAAAATAACAATTAAATTAAATGAAGGACTAAACACCATTTATTTTATGTCAGAGTTTCATGTTGCTTGGGCAGCTACAATCAGAAAAAAAGAAGATGCTGGTGTTGTAAGACAGGGATCTAAGTATAGAAATTATAACAATGAAATTGAAGTAATTCTTCCACCTGGAGGGGGTATCTTTAAAACACTTAATACAAAAGAATTACCAAGAGAAGTACCAGCACTTGCATCCCCTATAGTATTGATTGATATGCTTAGGTATTTTACTAAAGACTTTAGTGGAGAAGCAGGTGCAACACACTTTTTTACTACTAATCCAGCAAAAGAATTCATAGATTTTAATCTTTTGAAACTTGAAGGAATTGGGTGGAAAATGTTTGGAGAAACTATAGATGTTGAAGGAATAGTACCACTTTATCGTCTATTTTCTGGTGGAGATCATTTATATACAATTAGTGATACTGAAAAAAGTTCTGCAATAAGAAGTGGATATTCCTTTGAAGGGATTGTTGGTTATGTATATTCACAACCAGGACCAGATCGAATTGAAGTTTTTAGATTTTATAATCCCCCTGGAGATCCTGGAGGTCTTGGACCAATTCCAGGGGAACATTTTTATACTACAGATATAAATGAAATATCAGCATTACCTGGCCAGGGTTTTCAAAGTGAGGGTATTGCATTTTATGCTCCTACAGTAGCACCAATAACACCAGCATCAATAACACTAGCACCACCAATAACACCAGCAACAATATTAACAAGTGAGATTGTTTATGTTTTAGAAAGTTCTTCCACTCCACCAACCACAAAAGAAGAAACAAATATTGTTACTACCGATCCATGGAGTAATTTCTTAAATCGTTATGCAATCTCACCATTTAAACCATTAGAAACTCCCGGTAGTGGTCAAGGAGGAAATCAACAATCAACCTCTTGGGATATTGAAATTCCTTATAGGGGGTTTTATAAACTTGTAACAGAAAATGATTTAGATGATACTACTACAATTTACGTGGATGGTGTGGAAATAAATGGGTATACAATCACACCACCAATAAAAACTAGAACTACTGGAGAACGTAGCAAAAAAATAGAACTTGAAAAAGGTCTTCATAATATTAGAATTGATATTAAAAATAACACTACAACAACAGCAGGAATATTTGACACAACCTCCCACTCTCAAAAGATTTTTAGAACATTAGACTGGCAGGTTGCTGCTGAAACAGCAAAAACTACAATAATCGGAGGATTAACTGGTGGAACTGCTAACGATGGTGTGACTTATGAAGGTCCTACTCTTACAAGTTATGTTCCTGGTTTCATTTCTCCACTTATTCAAAACACTTTGACTCCAACAGATGAAATTCAAGGAAAAACTTGGATTATGACTTGGAAAAATGTTGATTTCCCCGAAGATGGTAAATACAATCTAACTGCACTAGCAGATGACTTAGTAATTATTCGAGTTGATGGAGTAGAGGTGGGAAGACATGATCTAAATGCCGATGGAGAGAATTTTAAACAATCCTCGTTTAATGCAACAAAAGGAAGAAGGACTTTACAATTAGAACTTTCAAACCTTAGTTTTCCAAATACCGGATTTAGAGAAAATCCTGTGGTCACTTCTGTAGAAATAACAAGAAATTATTCAGAGACCATTCTTCGTGAGGGTACTATACAAGAAGAATCTTGGAGAGATAATCCTGTAGGTGTTGGTGCGATTCTAATTCCTCCTCCCTGCCCTAGACTTATTAGGGGTAAAGGTGTAGTAACAGAGATAATTATAACCAGTGGTGGTAATCGTCCAAGACCAGGAATAGGGTCCACAGGTTCTGGTACTTTTATTGGTATTGGTAGAACTGATCCTGGTGGTGATCCTCGTGATCCTGGTGGTGATCCTCGTGATCCTGGTGGTGATCCTCGTGATCCTCGTGATTCTGGTGGTGATCCTCGTGATTCTGGTGGTGATCCTCGTGATCTTAGTGATCCTCGTGATCCTGGTGGTGATCTTGGTGATGGTACTCCTACCCTCATCACAATAATTCCACCTTCTGGACCACCAACAGGTGTTAATGCACGATTTATACCACAATTTGAAGTTATAAGAGACGCAATCACACCAGACCCTCAAAAACTTTTGCAAGTAACTGATCTTGTGGGTCTTAAGCAGACTGGATATGTAAATGGAAGACCTTACTATGGTTCTGTTTATTATGATAGAGGTATTCGTTATGCAGGTTTCTATGAAACTGTTGGGGAACCAGTAATAGTATATGATACTTTAAGAGAAAGTATTCTTGCACAGATTATTACTCCACCTTCTGCAATATTAAGACAAGGTACTGATATAAGAAGTAATGATCCACTACTAAATATTCCGGGAACAGTTCAGTCAACATTAAGTAGTACCAGTATTGTTGGTGATGGAGATTATTTCCCACCATCATTTGTTCCAGATCCAGTCCAAACCTCAACCTACCCAGTAGCCTTGAGATTAAAATATGTCCTTGTAGAAGACCCAGGAATCAATTATAATGTAACTGATAAAATTCGAATAACTCCAAGTAATGGTGCTATTCTTGAACCGATTTTTGGATCTTTCGGAAGAGTAATCAGGGTTGCTATTATTAACCCTGGTTTTGGATTTACTGAATATCCAACAATTGAAATGTACACACCCTTATAAGTAATTATATGTCCGGAATAACCCCACAAAATAGAAATCCAAGTAGAAATAGTGCTGGTGCTAAACAGAACTATACTGGAACTCGTCAAGGAAACGATCACGGATCACTTTCCTTTGGGCACGTTGCTTCTGATGGTTCAGTCACTTCTGATGTACAACTTCAAGCATCCGACGGAAGACATGGAATCCTTTTAGATAAGGATGGTCCAAGAAAAGGATGCTCTCAAGTTACTGCACCTGGAAGAATTTCAATTCAGTCAGGAGAGGAGAGAAAAGAAGCAGAAGATACTCTATTCATTAATTCTATAAATGGTAATATAGATATTATTGCATCTAATGGTAAAATAAGATTACAAGGAACTGATATAGAACTAGTCGCAGTAGGTGAGGGGAACAGTAAGGGCAATATTAGAATGAAGGCAAATGAAAATATTGAACTTGATGCAGATAATAAAATTCTTATTAATGCAAAGGCAATGTATAAACTTGCAACGGCAGGTAAAGCAGAAATAGTTGCAAATAGTGCTATGACAATTTATTCCTCATGTATTCGTGGAATCACTGATGCTGTTGCAAAGAAAGACTCAAAAGTTGCTGGTAAGAAATTTCGTGATAAACAACAACCAAAGTAAAGGAGAAGACTTATGTCATTTTTATTAGACGATGTTGCCTGTGGTGGACAAACAATGTGTGGTGCAGGACAACCAGCAGCACTTGGAGTCGGAGATAAAAAAATCCGAGGATCAATGTTTGTAGAGGCACCAATGCAAGTGGGGAAAGCTGGTGCTTATGGATCTGCTGAGGCCACATTAATGGTTGGCAGAACTTCTAATCAAGATTGTCAAAAAATTCCAGATAGATCTCTTTTTGTAAAAGGAAATGTATCCATTGAAGGAGATAATGGAACAGCAAATGCTGTACGCATCAAAAGAGGATCAGGAATCAATGCTCTTTATGTTGATGGTGATGTTTTTGTTACTGGTAAGGTTGATTGTGGAAATAAAGGTAAATTAGCAGCTAGATTTAGACAGGCAGATGCAAGACCGAAAAAATTTGACATGGAACACCCATCAAAAGGAAAGGGGCATCGTCTTACTTATGCTTGTATTGAAGGACCAGAAGTTGGAGTTTATTTTAGAGGCAGACTTACAAATAGAACTGAAATAGAAATGCCTTGGTATTGGAAAGATTTGGTTCATACTAATAGTATTAGTGTTCAGTTACAACCTATTGGTGCTCATCAAGACATTATTGTCAAAAGAATTGATGAGAAAAAAATATACTTACAAGCAAAAGGAGGAATGCCTATTGATTGTTATTATCATGTCTATGCTGAAAGAAAAGATTGTAATCCACTTATAGTAGAATATGAAGGAGAAACCTATGAGGATTATCCAGATACAGATAGCAAAGATCTTCAATATGCTAATAGAAATAATAATACTATAACTAGATAAAGAATTATAACGGAAAATAAATGGCAAGTACTAATGAAGATAAAAGAGAAAAGTTAATAGAGTTATTTGAAGATACTATCAAAGGAAACGAAAGTTCAATACAAGATCTTATTGATGATCTAATCGAAATTGATCCTATTATTGAGTATTGGACACCATCTTGTGAAGGATTTGATAGAGAAATAGTTCGATTAGTGTCTAATATTAATGCTCTTAAATCTGATATTGTAGTTCTTCACACAAATGCTTATAATGTTGGATGTGGGACTACAGTAGGAATAACTACGATGTTCAAAGATGTAGCATATAATTTGAGTTTTAATCTAAATCAAGAGGATTATATTGTTCCTGATCACTATGATTATAATTCTGATGGTGAAGAAACTGCATTTAATGTAATAATCAATGTATTATCAAATGAAAATGTTGGGTACGGAACACTTTCAAAATATGTTCCAAATGATCCAACTGCTGGAATTGGATCTATTTTCTACAATGTAGGTATAGGTAGTGATAGTGGTGAATTGTGTGCCGAGTTTGTAGATCAAATTGTAGAAAAACAATCTCAGATTGAATCGTTGAGACTTAAAGTTATTCCCTTAATAGAACCAGTTAATTTCCTTAAAGAAGAAAGACTTCCTTATCATGTAAGAAGATATAGAAATAAAGTTGAAATAATATCATTAAATTCACAAAATGTTAGACTTGATATGGGAATAAATGCTTTGAAGAATCCCGCCTTTAATCCTTACACCACTTAATTTGTTCTTGACACCACCCTCCAAATGCCCTATAATGCATTAGTGTCCAAAAAACAAACCGAATGCAAGACGAGTTCCTGACCAGATGTGTGGTCGATCCTCTTAATCGAACAGTGTATCTCTACTCCAATGAGGGTAATGAGAAGCAAGTGTTCTGTGAAACCGTAGAGCAATTTATGAATGTATTAGAGTTGGTTCGTGCAACTGTAGATGAAAAAACTCTCTCATACGCAAATCCATTTTAAATTCCATTTTAGGGAGCAAAAAATCCCGGCAAAAATTTACACTCAATACCTTTTGGTATAAAAATGATCATAAATATCTGGCATAACAAAGATATGAAGCAATGGAGATGGACTATTACAGATCCAATTACTTTTGATATGGGATCAGGTCAAAGTGAAAATCTTCGTGATGCAATAAATGATGTAGCAAATACTGTTGAATATCTTATCAGTAAATCATTAATTTAATATTAACCTTAAATCTCCTCAGGGGGTTTTGTTATGTGATAAATAATCTATAACGGAATCATTAGTTTTAATAAAATGGGATTAAGTCGTCTTGATAATTTTCTTAAATCAATTCGTGGAAACATCATTTATGTAGATCCTAACAGTCTTGATGCAACGGACTCTGTTCAGAACGTAGGAAGTTCATTAACACGTCCTTTCAGGACAATTCAACGTGCTCTTATAGAATCAGCAAGATTTTCTTATCAGCAAGGATTAAATAACGACAGATTTGGAAAAACAACAATTCTTCTATATCCTGGAGAGCACATTATTGATAATCGTCCTGGTTGGATTCCGGACGGTGCAAATAATTATAGACTTCGTAGTGGAGTAACAAGTAATGACTATGCTCCATTTGATTTAACTACAAGTTTTGATTTACTAGATCCGAATAATCAACTTTATAAACTGAATAGTATTCACGGTGGAGTTATTATTCCTCGTGGTACTTCTATTGTTGGTCTTGATTTAAGAAAGACAAAAATAAGACCTTTATATGTACCAAAACCAGATAATGATAATATTGAAAGATCTTGTATCTTTAGAGTCACTGGTGGGTGTTATATTTGGCAGTTCTCACTTTTTGATGCAGATCCAAATGGAACCTGCTTTGTTGATTATACAAACAATCAATTTGTTCCTAACTTCTCACATCATAAACTTACTTGTTTTGAGTATGCTGATGGTGTAAATGATGTACGTATTGCTGATACTTTCCAAACTTACTCTACAGATCGTACAGATCTTGAGATGTATTATGAGAAGGTTGGTCTTGCATATGGACAATCATCAGGTCGTCAAATTTCACCTGATTATCCAAGTTCTAGTCTTGATATTCAACCAAAAATTGATGAGTTCCGAATTGTAGGATCTACAGGAGAAGTTTCAGGAATTACAAGTATTCGTGCTGGAGATGGTGCTGTTTCTACAAAAATTATTACAGTTACAACTACATCTGCGGTTCCTGGTTTAGATGTTGATACTCCATTTAGAATTAGTGGCGTTACTGCACCTGGATATAATGGTCAGTTTGTTGTAACTGAAAAATTAAGTGATACTCAAATTGCATATCAAGTACAAAATGCACCAGTAAACCCACTTCCTACAGTTCCAAATGCTGTCTTAACACTTCAGTCAGATACCGTTACTTCTGCATCACCATACATCTTTAACATATCTCTGCGTTCTGTTTTTGGTATGTGTGGATTACTTGCAGATGGAAGCAAGGCAACTGGATTTAAGTCAATGGTTGTTGCACAGTTCACCGGAATTGGTCTGCAAAAAGATGATAATGCATTTGTAATTTATGATAAAACCTCTGGAATTTATCAAGATAGCACTGTTACCGGGAATGAAACTTTAAGCAATAATTCAAGAGCAATCTTTAAGCCAACGTATCGCAACTTTCACCTTAAAGTCATTAATGACTCATTCATTCAAGCAGTATCAGTATTTGCGATTGGTTATGCAGATCAATTTATTGTTGAAAGTGGTGGAGATATGTCCATCACTAACTCTAACTCTAACTTTGGTGCAAAAGCACTGGTTGCAGAAGGATTTAGAAAAAATGCATTCCCACAAGACGATAGGGGGTACATTACACACACTATTCCACCAAAAGAATTCTCAAAAACTGAAAAAACAATTGAGTTTAATGCAATTGACGTAAGTACAACTGTTGTCGGTGTTGCATCCACGGGACATCTTTATCTTTATTCCCAAACCAATCCTGACGTTCCCCCTCAAAATGTTCTGGAAGGTTATCGTGTTGGTGCAAAAAAGAATGATACTCTGAATGCATTTATATCAGTTGGTGGAACAGCATCTTCTTATAGTGCAAGAATTGTAATGCCGAATTCGCAGACCAGTTCTGAAAAGATTTTCACAGTTAATAGATCTGTTGGAGGAATTAATAGTATTACCTCGAATACCTTTACTTTAACTGCTCCACATACCTTTGAATCAGGTGAGAGTATTCGTGTTTTAAGTGATACTGGACAACTTCCAGACGGATTAATTCCTAATAATGTTTATTATGCAATTACTGCAGGAGTTGGAACAAATCAGGTTAAAATTGCACAAAGACAAAATGATGCAATTAATGCATCTGCATTAACTGTTAATAATAAAGGTGGAATATTAAGTATTGTAAGCCGTGTATCAGATAAAAATCCCGGAGAAGTCGGACATCCAATTCAGTTTGATACTACACAAAGTAAATGGTATATTAATGTTGCAACAGCATCTACTGAAAATACAATCTACTCAACTATTGTAGGTCTCGGAACCACTTCTTTAGGTGCTGCGACTCCGAGAACTTATATTAGTCGTCTTGTAGATAATCGTAATGTAATTGATACAATCTATCGTGTTCGTTATGTTCTTCCTAAAGATGGTTCGATTGCTAAGCCACCAAGTGATGGATTTATTATTCAGGAATCTAATACATCTATTGGACCTACTGATACTGAAATACAAACTTATTTTGGAAGTGGGTCAATTGCAAATGTAACTCAACAAAGAAACTTTAAGTTTATTGCAAATGCAAATTGGAGTTCTAATGTTGCAACAATTACAACAGAACTTACTCATAATCTTTCAATTGGATCTCAAGTTGAGATTCTACAAGTTAAGAGCACCAATAATACCACTGGAACTGCAACAACATTTACTGGATTTAATGGAACTTATAATGTTATTGCTATTCCTAATTCTAAGACTTTTACTTATGCAAGAACTACCGATCCTGGTACATTTACGAATGATACGACTTTAAGAACAACAGCACTTCCATACTTTAAAAGAAAGAAGTTTAATAATACTTATGTTATTTTTAGAAGTCAAGAAGTACAAAAATATATTAATGGAGAACAAGATGGAGTTTATTACTTAACTCTCACGAATGCATCAAACTCTCCAAGTATTGCTCCATTTACAGCAGAAAAGTTTTCACAATCAGTCAAAGAACTTTTCCCTCAAATCAACCGTGATAATCCAGAAGCAGACCCAGAAAAAGCACAATCTTTTGCGTCTTCTTCACTCATCGGAGAAGTTGTAGTTAATAATGTTCGTAAGAGTTTAACCAAAGAAACAATTCACAAAGTATTTAATGATAGTCAGATTGGTGTTGGACTCACTGATATTCGGTCTACATCATCCACTTCACACGACATTCATACAACAATAGACCACGGACTGAATCGTATCACAAGAGTTACTATCACCAATGGTGGATTGGGTATAGGCACTAGTACTGCAACAAATTTTTATAATACAAGTCTTGTGGGATTTGGTGCTTCTACTGTTGGTAGTCATGCAACGGCAAAGATTACTGTTGATGCCTCTGGAACTATCACTGATGTAAAGATAATGGATGGTGGTAGTGCCTATGGAATTGGTAATACACTAACTGTATCTGGTATCTCAACCTTTGCTCCATTTACTCAAGCAGTTCTTACAGTATCGAAAATCTATAATAATGTTGGTGATGTAGTTCAAATTTCAGGAGTAACTTCTACTTCATGTCAGGATTATAATAATCTCTATCGTATTACTAGTGTCCCTGTTGGTCTTGCAAAGAGCTTCACCGCAGTATCTGCTTCTGCTGTATCAGGATTCTCTACTACAGTTGGAGAAACTCTTACTTCTGATGCAATCACCGTTCTAACTGGTGAATCACTTGGTATTAGTTCACTTACTTATAATAATACAGTTGGTCTTGCAACTATAACAACTACTAATCGTCATGGATTAAAAGTAGATACAAAGATTCGTATTACTGGTGCAAACGAATCCCTTTATAATGGAAGTTTTATTGTTACTGAAAATGTGGGATTAACTACATTTATTGTAAATATTGGAGTCTCTACAATTGCTTCGTCTCCAACAGGAACTCTCTTTGCATATCGTGAAGGTCTGAGTTCTAATAATGGAGTGATTACTCGTGAGAATGAGAATCTAAATGGAAGAATGATTCCAACATATGCAGGTATTACTACAACACTCTCTACAATTATATCCAATGCACTGACTGATGAAATTTATCTTAATAACGTTCAGGATCTTGATGTTAATATTGGTGATTATCTGATGATTGATGATGAGATTGTAAGAGTCAAAACAACTGTTTCAAACCCCCCCACAAACCCAATCAATGTGTTCCGGGGTGTATTGGGAACTCGTGCAGTTTTTCATGCATTTAATAGTGTTGCAAGAAAAATCCGTATTGATTCAGTAGAACTCAGAAGACACTCTATTATGAGAGCTTCTGGGCACACCTTTGAGTATGTTGGATTTGGTCCGGGCAACTACTCAACTGCATTCCCCGATAAGCATGATCGTTCTATTTCTTTAGTAGAAGAACTACTTGCACAATCAACTAGAAAAGATGGAGGTATTAACTTCTATACTGGTATGAATGATAAGGGCACTGCATATGCCGGTAATAAGAGATTAAGCAGCGTTACTGGTCAAGAAGAAATCTTTGATACTCCCATACAAACAGTAACTGGTGAAGATACTGGAAATATTCCAGGATTTAATTTAACTAATGCGGTTGAGGGCAATTTTAGTCGTTCGATTCGTGTAGAAGGTGGTCCCGATAGTACAGCAATCTCTGAGTTTAATGGTCCAGTAATCTTCTCTGAAAAAGTTACTTTAAATTCGGATATTGAAACAAACTCAATCTTCTTACAAGGCAATACAAAAGTCTCAAGAAAGTATACTGTAACTACTACTGAACCAATACTTTCAGGCAACCCTGGTGATGTTGAGTATTTTGATACCCCAGCAGGGGGTGGGTATCTTGGTTGGGTTTATACAAAAAATAATGATTGGTATCGTTTTGGAAACATTAGCATTTCTAAAACTGCAAATGTTTATGTTTTTGATCAAGTAGGAATTGCAACCACATCTCCAGGAAACTCTAAACTTCTGGTAGGTTCTGGAACAAGTCAATTTTCTGTAGATGGTAATGGTGGAGTTGGTATTGGAACCACTGCAAATCAATTTAAACTGAATGTAAATGGAAATACAAATATTGGTGGAACAATTACTGCATCTTATTTCTCTGGTGATGGTAGTTCTCTTATAAATTTAAATGCTGCTGCACTTGGATGGACTCAAATATCTGGAGGCATTTATAATACTGCACTTAATAATGTTGGTATTGGTACTTCTGTTCCAAGATTTAATTTAGAACTAGGTGCAATTGGAACCTCATCAACATCACTTCACGTAAATGGTACCTCTACATTTATTGGATTTGTAACTACGGGTCGTGTGTTTGTTGGAGGTGCTCTTACAACAAGAAGTGCATATGAAATTAATAACATCTCATCTGGTGTTATTAGAGCATCATCAATTGGTATTGGAACCACAAATCCAATTACACCATTACAAATTGGAACTGCAAGTACTTTAGGTGTTCCTACAAATGGACATATCTTTGCAGTAACTGGTATTGGTTCAGTTGGTATTGGAACCACAGTACCAAGAGCACATTTGGATATTGAAGGACATACAAGATTTAAAACCTACAGTGAAAATATAGAGTACTTATTAGTTGTTTCAAATCAGGTAACCATAGACCTTTCCAAGGCACAGTCATTTATTTGCACTGCAACAAGTGACATTACTCAGTTTAATCTACTCAACCCTCCTTCTGCATCTACTGAATTTACGATTAAAATAGATCAAGATTCTATAGGAGGTCGTACTGTTGGTATTGATACATTTAGGAATTCTGTTAGTGTTGCAATTCCTGTTTATTGGCCCGGTGGTGGTGTTCTTCCGATTGTAACTCCAACAGCAAATCGTTCTGATATTTACACCTTTAAAATTTTTGATGGTAGAAATATTACCAGTGTAGGACTTTATGGAGTGGTTGTCGGTCAAAACTTTCTAAACTAAACTAAAGTAAAATGAAACAAACGACTTTAGACCTAAATGGACCATTTATTTCATTTACTACAAATCCTCAAAATGTTTTAGTTAATAATGCAGGAATAGCAACATTTGTTGGAATTGCAACAGCAATATTTCCAACACAAATACCTGCAAATTCTGCAACAGCAACTGGAAATATATCATATCAGTGGTACGATCAAAATGGAACAATCTCTAATGGAACATATGTTACAGGAGCAGCAACATCTACTCTAACATTATCAAATTTAATTAGTCCAACTGACCATAAACGTCAAGTATATGTAATAGCAGATTATGTTCCATCTGCATATCAATCATCATCACCAATCACTGCAGGCACGGCACGTTCGACTGGAAATGCAATTAATGAACCAATTAATTCAAGCACCGCACTAGTATTAGTACGACCACAAATAAGTATTGCAACTCAACCAATAGGATCATCTGCTGTAGAGAATACAAATGCTACTATTAATGTTGTTGCATCATCTACAGATCCTTCTCAAGGAACTTTTTTATATCAATGGTCGTTAAATGGTGTCAATCTTACAGACGATTCAACAGTAAGTGGATCTACCACACCAAATCTTACGATATCACGTCCAATAGGAACATATACATTACAAGTAAAAATCTCAAACCTTTTTGCATCAAACACTCCAATATTTTCTGATAATGTTAATATTGAATTTGTTTCACCAAGAAGATTAATAAACATTGAACTATACGATACAACATCATCGACTGCAACTTTAAGTTCTCATGATTTATTAGATGGAGAACTAACTTTATTGGGACAAAATCAAATAAGTTCAACAAATTTAATATCTTTATATGTCCCAGAAACAAATATAAATGTTGAAATGGATATTTATTCTGGTAGTGGTATTGGTGGTGCTCAGGGAGGTTATTCCAGAATTAGATTTACTATGAATAGAAATGAAGAGTACACTATTGCTGGATTAGAATCATTCAATAATTGCCCATTCATTTATCGCAAAGGAACTTTAATTGCAGTTTGTGGAAAGGGTGGAGATGCATCATCTAATGGTACTGGTGGAGCAGGTGGTGGAGTTAACGTTGCTGGTACATCTGGAAGTGGTAGAGGTGGTGGTTCTGGTGGGGCACTAATTGCACCAGGAACACTACCATCTAATGGTATTTTTGGGTCATCATCCTCAAGTACACCAATCAGTTCAGATACAAAAGCAACAGGACAATCTGGAGGAAGAGTACTTCCTTGTCCTAAAGGAAATTATTGGATATCTCAAGGTAAATCACCTTGTTCAGATGTTGGAACAAGCAAAATAATTCTTGCAAATGGAATTGTAGTTACAAATTCTGCATCCATCACCAGAGGATTTAAATCTGGTTATGATATTCGGCAGACTTCTGGACAAGGAGAGAATGGAAAAAACCCTGACGCAGTATACAACCCAAGAACTTGCACTCGTAGAGTTTCACGAACCAGTACACGTAGAGTTTCAAGCACTTGCTACACAAGAGTTCCACAAACCAGTACACGAGTAGTTCCACGAACCAGTACACGCAGAGTTCAACAGACTTCATATACCGAGAGATATCTCTATACCCCACCTCCAGTATATTTTCAACAGACTTCTTATACACCAGTGGTAACTGTAACTCCAGACCCAATATATGTTCAACAAACCAGTACACGTACAGTTGAAGTATATGCTGGTGCATGTGGAGTGTGGGCGTTTCAATGTGCTACTGGAAACGTAGCTGCATGTTTTTATCAAAATATTTACTGCCCAGAATATGTACAAGAATCATATGATAGTTCATATTACATTTATCCTGCACCATATACCACTGGTGGGGATGCATATGATAGTTCATATTACACATATCCAACACCATATTATCTTGGTGGATTTCCTTATGATAGTTCATACGATGAAACTTATGATACCTCATATACAGAAACTTATGATAGTTCATATGACCAACCATATGATTGTTCATATGATGAAGACTATGATGATTCATACGATGAAGACTATGACTGTTCCTATTATACATATCCTCCTGCTCTAGCAGCAGGTGGTAATGGGGGTGCTGGCGCAACTGGGGGTAGTGGTGGAACAGATAGTTGTGGTGGTGGTGGAGGAAGTGGATATACTGATGGTTCTGTGACTGTGGTAAGTACTCAATTAGGTGGAAGCACTGGGTTCTCTAAGATTATAATTAGATTAGTTTAATTGTCATAAATATAACGAAATATAATATTATTATGACTGAAGAACATCAATATCCTTCTCTATCCAAACAAGGACAAAATTTAGTAAAGTTTAGTTTTGACTTAATTAAGAATGCTCTGCAAAGTGGTGCTCTTATGGTTTCTACTGAAATAAAAACACAAAGATTAGAAATATGTAAATCTTGTGAGTGGTATGATGATAACAACGAACAATCCAAATGTAAAAAATGTGGATGTTTTGTTATTCCCAAGGTCTCATTTGCATTAGATAGTTGCCCAGAAGATAAATGGAAAGAAAGTCAAGATGGTTGGAATGAAAAGTTTGATGAAATTATGAAAAAAACAGAAGAACTAAATACTTAGAACACAATAAAGGGTGGAGAGTGAAGCCCAATGTCTATCAATAAGAACTTTGTAGTCAAAAATGGTCTTGAGGTAGGTACAAACCTCATTTTTGCCGATGCCGTTTCCAACACAATCGACCCCAATCCAGGGGGTAAGGTTGGTATCGGCACCACAAATCCAGAGTATTTACTTCACGTAAAGGGTGGAATAGGTGCAACGGATTCTTTTTTTTCTGGTGTTTCTACAACTCGCATATTACACGTAGGATCTGCCGGAACAGTTATTATTGCGACTGATGCTGGTTTTGTTGGTCTCGGAACAACAAATCCGCAATATAAACTTCATGTGATTGGTGGAATCGGAGTCACCGAATCTTTTGTGACTGGTGTTTCTACAGTTCTGACTACATTAAGAGTCGGAACAGGTGGAACAGTTCTTACGGTTCTTGGAGTAGGAAACTCAATAGGTGTAGGAACTGAATCTCCTCAATATCTATTTCATGTTAATTCACCAGTTTCTACAGGACAAACAGCACTTTATGTTCAGGGTGATGTAAGAATTACTGGTGCTCTATCTGTTAATAATATTACAGCATCTAACGTTAGTACAGGTATTGTTACAACATCCACACTTATTGTTGGAACTTCTGGAACTGTCATTACAACCACCGAAATTGGTTCTGTTGGTATTGGATCAACACTTCCTTCATATCTTTTAGATGTACGATCTCCAGTTTCCACAGGACAGACTGCACTACGTGTTTTTGGTGATTTAGAAGTTACCGGGATAACAAAATCTAATGCAGTTATCTTTGAAAGTTTAAATGTTACTGGAATATCAACATTTAATAACGTAACTCTTCAAGGTTATGTAAGTGCTGGTAATACTACAGGAATTAACAATCAAGTTTTAGTATCTACAGGAGTTGGAGTTACTTGGAAAGATAGTGGTTCTCTTAGGAATATTACAACCTTTACATCTACCGCAGCACAAACTACTTTTAATATAGCATATTCCGTTGGTACACCATTGGATGTCTTTATTACTGGAGTAAAATTAGCAAGTACTGAATTCACTGCAACTAATGGTACTAGTGTTGTTTTAAATGCTGCTTGTTTTGGTAATGAGTTGGTTGAAATTATTACTTACAATATTGATTTTCCACTAAGCTTTACTGGTATTACTGTTAAAGAAGAGGGTAGTCTTGTAGCTAACAATGTTAATACACTTAATTTTGTTGGATTAGCTATCACTGCAATAGCAACCTCAGGATCTGCTTCCACAATATCTATTGATGCACAACCACCACTATACTCTGGTTCACAAGTTACAGTGGGCATTATCACTGCCACAACATTCGTAGGTGCTCTTACTGGTAACGCATCATCGGCAACCTTTGCAACATCAAGTGGAATAGCAACCTTTGCAACATCAAGTGGAATAGCAACCTTTGCAACATCAAGTGGAATA
>Ga0209552_1000021_pt1 | contig 47590 bp, 40 predicted proteins | sample LauGreFaBDMM15SD_2_FD_188214 | JGI IMG/M metagenome (GOLD analysis project Ga0209552, IMG submission 188214) | Freshwater lake microbial communities from Lake Michigan, USA - Fa13.BD.MM15.SD (SPAdes) (version 2) | ecosystem: Environmental > Aquatic > Freshwater > Lake | place: Lake Michigan, USA... | reverse complement strand
GTGATCGGTCTTCTATTACGCTTATCCCTTCGGCCAAGGATAAAGAGAAGGAAGCAACCGAGAAGCTGATCGGATTAAAGAACAAAAGAGTGTTCTTGCTAGTGGACGAGGCCACGGACGTATCGCCTGCCATCTTCGAGGCCGTTCATAACCTCGACTCCAACCCTTATTTCCAATGTATCGCTCTTGGGAACTTCGCCTCTGCATACGACCCCTTTGGCCAGTTCATAACGCCCGTCAATACCTGGAATAGTGTCAACGCTGAGATGGACGAGTGGGACACTACCCGAGGCAAATGCATCCATCTCGACGGTGAGCGAACACCCAATATCGACTCAGACGACGAGTGGCCATTCCTACTCACAACCAAGCAACTTCGTGAGGCTCGGGAGTATCAAGGAGAGAACTCCTTGTCCTATTGGCGATTCATTCGGTCTTTCCCTTCACCCATTGGTGCAGAACAAAACATTTATTCAGAAGCCGATATTCGAAGGTACGAAGGGGAGAGCACTCCTATTTGGGATGGGCCTCCAACCAAAGTCGCTGGTTTTGATCCAGCCTTCACAAACGGCGGAGATCGAAGCGTCCTTTATATTGGATCTTATGGTAAGACAAATGCAGGGGTGCCCGCTGTAGCCTTTGGTAAACCCCACCTTCTCAGGGAAGACTCGACCAAAGCCAATGAGCCTAGGAACTTTCAGATTGCCCGCCAAGTGCGTGAAATATGCGAGAAGGAGGGGGTTAAGCCTGAACACCTAGCGATCGACGCTACAGGCGCTGGAGACCCGTTTTGTGACATCCTAAGCGAAATGTGGTCACCCAGAGTCTTTCGGGTCAAGTTTGGTGAGAAACCCACAACAATGCCCACCAGCGGGGTTTCGCCAGTTAAGGCCAATGAGAAGTTTACAAACCGAGTTACTGAACTTTGGTATGTAGGGGTGGAGTTTCTTAGGTCGGGTCAGTTGAAGGGGATCACGCCAGATTTAGCTAGGGAGTTGACGGCTAGAAAATATAGCACCGTGTCTGGTGGAAAGTTGGTGGTAGAACCTAAAAAGGATATGAAAGCTAGAATGGGTAAATCTCCTGACTTGGCAGACGCAGCATTTCTTCTGCTGGACATCTGCCGTCAGAGATTAAATGCCTACGCTGGTGGGAAGCTTGTTATGAATCGAGGAGAAGGCTGGCTTAAAACCGCAAAGAAGTTGGATGTAAGTTCATATCAAGATCGCCAACTGCTTAATTCCTAATCATATCTTGACGAATTTTCGTCAATGTTAGACTAGCGGTACACGTGTCTATCGAACTCGAGAACATTTCCGAGTCCGGGAAAGCTCCCAGGACTAGAATTAAGGACGCCAAGAGCGCGCATGCGATCTATACGACGATTCGCTTGGCCGACGACTCTTCGGCTATTGACCGCCAAAAGATCCAAGCAATGTTGGACGGCGAACCTCCTTACTCTCCACAACAACTCAAATCTTTAGGGCAAGGGTATCGGGCAAACCTAAACTTTGGTGAGGCCGCGGCAGCGCTTGAAACTGCTTTGTCTGCTTACTCCGATTTGGTCAACTCCGTTGATCGCCTCGTAACTGTCAAAACCTCAGAAGGCGAACCCTCGCAACGCATCGAGTGGGAGAGCATTATCTCTGAAGAGTTTCACCGAACAATTACGGATTGGGATGAATTTTTCTACAAGCAACAAATGCTGGCTCACCAGTTTGTTTCCCAGGGTGTGGGCGTTACCTACTTTGAAGATAATCGGAATTGGAAGTGGAGCGTGTGCGGGCTGAAAGACTTTAAAGTTCCACGTGGCACTCCCGCTTGCGACACCAAGGTGGAGATTGCCACCATCGAACGTCACTACCTTGTTGGAGAGCTTTATCAGTTTATTGAAAACCCTAAGATTGCCGCTGAACTTGGTTGGAACGTTGAGGAGACAAGAAAAGCGATTATGTTGTCCACCGAAAGCGGTCGGGCTACGGGTCGGGATTGGGAAACGCTTCAGGAAGAGTTAAAGAACAACGACCTTATCTATTCTCTTGCTCGCTCCAAGGTTGTCCGTTGCGTCCATTACTTCGTTAAGGAGTTTGATGGCACGATTTCTCACTATATTGGGACAAGGGCAGGGGACACACAGGACTTCCTATTTAAGAAGCCCAGCCGCTTCAAACACGCCAATGAAGCTTTCGTATTGTTCTCGTATGGTGTAGGCACAAACGGGCTACTTCATAGCGTTCGTGGTCTTGGGTACAAACTCTTCCCATTTGTTCAGCTCTCCAATCGGATGCGTAACGCAATCGTTGACGGGGCAATGTTGTCTTCTGCTTTGATGATTCAACCCGCTACTGGTGAGGATGCCAGCAACCTTTCCTTGATGTACAATGGGCCTCTCTCAATTCTTCCTCCGGGCATCAACGTCATAGATAAAACTATGCCGAATCTGGCTGGTAATGTTCTCCCAATTGTTCGGGATCTTGAGGTGGTACGGCAGAACAATACTGGTACCTACAACCCGAAACAGGTCATGCCAGATGGTGATGCCCGTACTGCTACTGAGGTTCAGGCTCAACTCGCACAGCAATCCCTTCTGTCTGCTCAGTCGATGAATCTTTATTATATTCCTTTCCAGAAGCTCCTAGCCGAGCAATTCCGACGCTTGGCCACAGTTAAGTATCGTTCTGACGAGCCAGGTGGAGAAGAAGCTATTGCGTTCCGCAAAAGAATTGAAGCACGTGGAGTGCCTTGGAAAGCAGTTGAGAAGGTATATCGAGTGCAGGCTATCCGAGCAATTGGTGCTGGAAGCCCAGGAGCACGTTTGTTGGCCTTCAATGAATTCATGGCAATTATGCCACGCTTTGATGAGGTAGGTCAGCGGAACCTTATTCGTGACCGGGTGGCTGCAAGAGTGGGCTACGATCAGGTTGACCGTTATCTACCAAAGGGTGAGATCGAGCGTGTTCCTATCGATGCGAAGATTGCAGAGCTCGAGAACGACGCTATGCAAGGTGGCCGTGGAATGAGCGTAACTCCTGGTGAGAACCACGCTGTTCACGCCAAGGTACACTTGGAAGACGCAAATCGCTTCTTGCAAGCTCTCCAGCAAAATCAAGTAGACCCCAAAGTGGCGATGTCTTATCTGCAACTTCAATATCCTCACAGCACCGCACACGTTGAGCAATTGGCTTCCGACCCTTCGAGGCGAGAAGAAATTGGAATGGCAAAACAGATTCTTAATCAGATGCGAGAAGCTGTTGAGAACATCGGGAAACAACTTGCCGCCCAAGCCAAGAGAGAAGCTCAAGCAAGAGCAGCTTCGGAACAGCAGGGAGGTCAAGTCGACCCCAAGACTCAGCTAGCCATCCAAAGGGCGCAGGTAGATTCGCAAATTAAGATTCAACAATCCCAGCTCGACCAGAAGTTAAAGATGGCCGACGTCCAGCAGAAGATGGCTATTCGCGACGCCGAAGCCGCTCAGAAGATCCGACAAAATAGTCTTGCTTAAAACGTATTGACGCTCTAGCGTCAAGACACAATGAAAATACACGACTGGGCAAAACGAGAAGATCTTCAACTAGAATGGAAATCGCTTTGGGACACCAACCAAACACTTAAACTAGGTTTGGATGTTTTGAGGGATGTTGCTTTGCCAGCCGAGGGAAGAGTTCCCCAAGGCGTGGATGCTATTCAGTACAATGCGTTGATGAACGCACGTAGAGAAGGTTATTACGATGCACTTCGTAACATTGAAGCTTTAAAAGAAATAGTGAGGCAGAAACAAGAAACCCCAGAACCCTGGGAAAACGTTAAGAAAGAGGACTAAAACAAATGCCTACTGAAACTCCTGTAGCCCCAACCGAAGTAAAAGCCGTCGAAGCTCCTGCTCCGATGATGAGTCTTTCCGAGGCTCTCGATGCAGCTTTGGTGGAAGCAAAACCAGTTGAGGCAACCGCAGAACAGCCAGCTAAAGTTTCAGCTCCAGAAGAGAAAGCACCCGAGCCAGCTGTTAAGGCACCCGAAGCAAAACCAGAAGTTGCGAGCAAGACACCCGCTTCCGTTCTCGATCAACTTGGAAAGATTGGGATTGAAGAAAAAACAGCTGAAGAACCAGTTCAGAAGACACAGGAAGAGAATACTATCGAGGAAGCGTTGCCAGACGTTAAGTCCCCAGCAGCCCAAACAGCTTTTGCAAAGTTAACGAAGGAGCTTCGTGAGGCGAAAGCTAAGCTTAAGGATTTTGAGGCTAAAGTAGCTACTCGTACCGAAGCCGTAGAAGACAAAGGTGGGGATGTCAAAACTGACTCCCAACTTGCCGAATACCAAGCCAAGCTTGAGCAATTCCAGAAGGAAAGGGATGAGCTCGAGGGAGAGCTTCGTCTTACAAAGGTTGAGGCTACTCGTGAGTACAAGACGGCTGTCGGTGACCCCATCAAACAGACAGTTCAGACGATTACCGATATTGCAAAGGTTTACGAGCTTCGGCCTAACTCAATCTTAGACGCCGCCCAAGAACCAGACGGAGCTAAACGCAGAACCATCTTAAAGGAACTTACCAGCGATATGGATCCAGTAGACGCCCTGGCCGTCCGTACGAAGGTGGACGATCTGGCTTTACTCAATGCAAAGCGGGAAGAGATGATTCGTGAAAGTAAAACTGCTCTAGAAGCCATCTCCAGACGAGAAGAAGAGGCTGAAAAAGCCAATCGAGCTAAGTACGACGTTGAAGCGAAAAAGGCTTTTGGTGAAGTTTGGAATAACTTCCAAGAGGAGATGCCTCTTCTTAAGAAGGTAGAGGGTAATGATCAGTGGAACAAAACTATTGAGGATATCCGTAGCCAAGCCGAAAGACTTGATTCTGAGCCTCTAGATCACAAGCAACGTGCCGCCTTAACCTATCAGGCCGTGACTTTACCTTTGGTTGTTCAGGTGTTTAAGGATTATGTATCCAAGACAAACCAAGAGCTTGCGAGCTTGAAGAGCAACCTGTCTGAATACCGAAAAGCCACTCCTGGCGTTGGGTCTGGCTCAGCTCCCGAAAAGAGTGAGAAGATTGACCCAAACATTGGGTTCTTGGACGCCTTGGAAAAAGGCTTTTAAGAAAATTTAAGTTTTTCTTAAAAGTGGTATTGACAGATTCTAAACTGTCTTACGATTTACATTAGCTGTTAGGAATTGGCATGGTCGTATCCGCGGGCCGACACCGCGTTAGCTGATGACGAATAGCGTTCGGGCAATAAAAGCTCCGGGATGCCGCCGGGGGAACCAAACATAGGAACTGCCATTACCTTTGGCAATGGACTTACAGTTTCTTCATTCACTTTTTGAAAGGATACTTAATACAATGGCTACTACATTTAGCGTTGAGCAGCTCTTGATTAAAGAATCTGGTCGTATTGGACCTGATATCTACCGCAAGACTGTCGACACCTCCCCTTGGCTCAAGCTCGTAAATCAGGACGTGTGGCCTGACGAGATGGGCGATTCGGTCAGCGTACTCGTTTACGAGCGTTCGCTGCCTTATAACTATGACGGCGATGGCAAACTTACTGGTACCAAAACGACTTGGAACTCTCTTACTGGAAACGCTGCGAACGGTGTTCTCGGCGCTGCTGGTGAAGGCGGTCCTAATTCTAATGCTGGCGCTAGCAACACGATTGAATTCGGTCAGAGGCTTCGGTCTTACGGCTTGAAAGCTTCTTCCCTGAATTCGCCCGATATGTCGTTGAACGATCTGCGCTTCCCCCTCAAGCGGAAAGAGCAGCTCTCCAACATTATGGCGATTCTGTCGGAAGCTACTGGCGAAGCTTGGAAAGAACGTTACTACGATGAGTACGTTCGCTTGGCTGAAAACAAATTCGTTGCCACAACGAATGCAAGCGGAGCAGTTGGCCTTACTTCGGCTAATGGTTCTGATGTTGAGTTGTTCGGTACTGTTACTTCTGGCAACATTGTTGAACTTGCCCAGACTCATCTTGATAAGATGTATCTGCGCATGGTTCGTGACGGTGGTGGAGCTAACGCTTACGGACGCCAGAACGGCGCTCCCGTGTTCTTGCTGGTTACCAGCTATGAAGTGAGCGACTCTCTCATCAAAGCCAATGGAACATCTGGGCAGACGGCTACCCGTGATGACTTCCGTTGGAGCGATCGGGCTAACGAATTGCTTGGACCTTTGGGCGTGCAACGCACGTACAAGGGATTCCATCACTTGGTTGATCCGTTCCCCCGTCGGTTCACCTACGCTAGCAACACTTGGACTCGCGTGTTCCCCTTTAAAAAGGCGGCAACTACTGCGAACACTCGTACTGGCGTCAAGTATGACATTAACCCTGACTACGAAACTGCGGACTTTGAAGAGTCGATCATCTTCCACCCGGATGTGTTCACCTCTCTCGTTCCGAAGCCCATCAGCGCTACTGGCGATATGGACTTCTCGGCGCAGACCTATCGTGGTGAGTTCACTTGGCGGAATATCCCGGATCGTCAGTACAATCCGGACGGCGGGATCGGGTTTTTCCGGGCGGTTTTCGCCTCTGGAAGCAAGCCGATCTTCCCTAACTTGGGATACGTGATCCGTCACAAACGGATCAACCCCGTAGTCTAAAGACTGGTTGATTGAATAGCCTCCTCAGGGTTCTACCCCCTGGGGAGGTTTATTCTTTTCCCACCAGGTATTCTAGGGTGAATCACATCCGTGGCTGGATTGGTCTTACGGGCGGCATAATCGAGCAAGCAATTGCCGACCTCGATCTTGCAATTACACCTTGCAAGGCCAAGAGAAAGCCAGATTGGGCATTCACACCAGAACACTTTCGGGAGTTCTTTACGTTAGCCGAGGACTTGTATCGAGTTTGTGGCTTTCGTTTGAACCCAGAAGCGGTGCGGGATCGACTGAATAAAAAACTCGAAAAACTGGATCAGCTCAATGTCCCGCAAAGACGTAAACGAAATCAGCGTAAAGCTAGCTGGAATCGACGCTAAGCTCGACTCGATAGTTGACCTCATTCGTCGTCACGACGAAATGCTTGCTGGTCACGCAGATCGTTTGCACCACGCCGAGAAGCATATCAATCTTGCTGTTGGGTGGGCAGGGGCGATTGGCCTTATATTTTCTTTTGTCGGAACGTGGGTAGCTGAAAAACTCGGAGTAAAATAACTTCTGTTGCGTCTAGACAAAAGTATGTCAAAATCAGCTATGGGCGCCGTAACGATCCTGGCTTGTCTCATTCTTTCTGGTTGCACCACAGTTTCTAGCAAAGGTTACCCAAATTTCTCAACTGCCGAGGCTAGGCTTGATGCAGCTTCAGCCGTAGCCAATCCCGAAGCAAAACAGCATATAGAGGCCGCTAGAACGCAATTAAAGGCCGCTAAAGAGGCTTGCTTTGCCAATACTGAAGCTCTCGAGCAGGCGATTAAGGAAAAGAACGAAGCCGTTAAAGACGCAGTTGTTTGGAAGGAGAAACAGAGGAAAGCTTTAAAAGAACTTTGGATCTATCGAGGGGCAATTATTGCTTTGGTTCTGTGGGTATTCCGAGGATTCCTTTTTAGCGGAGCTATGTTTGTGGCTCGTAAGTTTGTGGGGATACCCTGGTGATCCATTGGTTTCGGAGCAACTTGCAGGGGCTAGTGGCTCTAAGCGTCGCTATCATCATCTTCTTTTTCTTAGGGCCAATTCTTCAAGGCTTTGACACAACCGCAGGGGTTGTTGATCTTGGGTCACTTCACGTCCTTGCTTTTGGGGCAGTACGATTTCTTTTCTGTACCTTTCTGAGTTGGTCTGTTCTCCAGATGGATTGGAAAATACTTGATCGTTACATTGACAAGGGTGCTTTGAAAGACGACTGGAAGGAAGCTTGCCCACGCACTCGATTGCTCACGCTTTGCGTCATCTACGGAGTCCTCCTTCTAGCCGCAATTATTTCATGCAAGTAGTCTATGTTGCGCTTTTTCTTGCGTTTCTTTCCGACTCTTTGGCTAGCCCAGGAGTTGAGGCGTCGCGGGTTCTCGTCGTTGAACAAGCCCGCAAAAGTATCGGTATTCGGGAACTGTCGGGACACAACGATGGGCCCTTGGTGGACGAGATCCTCGCATCCGTAAATCTTGAAGGCACAAAAGCGCCGTGGTGCGCCGCATTCATCGTGTGGGTTGGCGACAAGGCCTTTGGGTCAACGCTATTTAATCCCTACCCTAGGTCGGCTTGGAGCCCGACATTTCTTACGAAACCAACCTGGGATCGACAAAGGAAGGGAACCCCACTTAAACCCGCCGACGTCTTTGGTATCTGGTTCAATTCGATGGGTCGGGTGGCGCACGTTGGCCTTGTGGAAAAGAGCGAGGGGGATTGGCTAGTGACTATTGAGGGGAATACCAATGGCGGAGGTAGTCGTGACGGGGATGGTGTTTACAGGCGAAGACGGCTGGCAGCAAATGTGCTTGGCAGGGGGTGGCTGTGAGTCTTCGAATTGGAGCTATTGGGGTTCAGAAGGTTGCAGCAAAGCTTCTTGAACAGGGCTTTCTTGTCAGCACCCCCATAATCGATGATGGCTACGACCTAATAACTGATTGGAAGGGAAAACTGTGCCGGGTTCAAGTTAAAAGCACAATGGGTGCCTCGGATTCAAAGGCTCGCAATAAGTTAAAGTTTTTGGCCGTTCGTGGCGCAGGGTACGGATATGGTGCCTACCTAAAGATAAATAAAGAGAAAATAAGATATAAAGCAAACGTATGCGATGCGTTTGTGTTTTACCATATCCCGCAGGACGCAGTCTTTGCCGTCCCAAGCCCAAAGCTCCCAAAAACTAAATCTATTTATTTTTCTCCTAATTCTAATTGGAGAGACAATTGGGACGTCTTGCGGAATTCAAAGAAGGTATAAACTTCCTGTATGGCCTCCCCTTCAGATTTAATTGTTTACGATGGTCAATACGATTGGAGAAGGGGAATGGACTCTTCCCTAGCTCCGCAAGTCAGCGATCTGACCTCTGTTCGTCTTGGAATCAACGTAACGTTTCGAGGTGGCCGCGCTAAGACACGACCAGGATTCCAGCAAATCTTTTTGACTGACGACCCAGATTATCCCGGAAGCCTTGCTCTGTATTCGACAGGACGCGACGCAAGCAACGTAAAGACTGGAAACTATTTTCAAGGCGCCTTCTTTTACGTAAACAAGACAGACCCAAATAAGTCATGCTTAATTGCTTGTTCTGGTGGGTACGTGTTTCGAATTCGCCCAGTTGAGGGGTATGTAGCGCGATTACCAGTCTCTGAGTATACGGTTGGCGGACAACCAGCCGACTTTCGGTGGGACGCCACACGAAAAGTGTACTTCTGCCAAGCTGAAAAGTTCTTGGTCATACAAAACGGAAATGATAAACCGCTCATATTTGACGGGGAAGTCCTGCATCAAGTTGGCGTAGGCTCAGCTCAGACAACTGGAAATATTGCATCCGTACCAGTTGGTACCTTTATGGCGTACGGGCAGGGTCGGTTGTACGTTGTTAACTCAACTAAAGATAGCTTTTCGGCTGGGGACTTGGTTTTCGGAGGATCCACAAACCAAATCACAATTAATACTTCTGCCCCAACTCCTTCGGTCACCACCACCACAATCACGACATCTTCCTCCCACGGCTATGTTACTGGCGATGTTATAACAATCTCAGGGCATAGCTCGACGCCAGACATTAACGGAACGTGGAAAGTTACTCGAGTCAGCGATACAACTTTTACCATACCGACAAGCTTAACGACCTCTGGGTCTGGTGGTTTTGCAACAAAAGCGAATAGCGGGCAAGAGTCCGACCTTTTACGATTTACCGAAACAACCTACTTGAACGAAGGAGGTAGCTTCCAGATCCCCTCGCAGATGGGTTCTATCCGTGGACTTACTTTCCAACCTATTTCCGACACCTCAACTGGGCAGGGAGATCTTTTAGTCTTTGGCGAGAAGGGAGCCTCCTCATTTGCCGTCGCCAACCCTAGGGATAGTTGGAAAAATCTTTCTGGGTTCCAACGAGTAACCCTAGACAACATTGGGTTGGTTTCCGACCGAAGCTTAGTAACTATCAATAACGACCTATTCTTTAGAAGCTTGGACGGCATCAGAACCTATCGCCACGCTCGTTCTCAAATGGACGGATACAATATGACTCCAATTTCTTCAGAAATGGACTCTGTTATGGATTACGATACCGAAGGTCTTCTTGGGGACACATCTGCTGTTTACTTTGATAACAGATTGCTCTTTACAGTTAGCCCAAGAGAGAACTACGCAAATATTAATGACGAACCGATTAAGTTACGGCCTATTTCGTTCCAAGGGATTGGGGTTCTCGACTTCAACTCAATGGGTAAAGCCGGAGAAAAATCTGCATCTGTATTTGATGGCGTCTGGACTGGCGTAGACGTACTTCAAATGGTTACTGGTGTCACACGAAGGCTACCTAGGTGCTTTATCTTTTCGTACGACACCGAATCGAACAGCAATCTACTTTGGGAAAACTATCCTTGGGCATTGTTTGACTTTCCGCTTGGTGCTTCAAGCCGGAGGATTAAATGCGCAATCGAAACAAGATCTTTCAACTTTGAGTCTCCTTTCAACATAAAGAAACTTGAGCGTGGCGATCTTTGGATCGCCGAGCTATCTGGCGATACTCTTGTAAACGCCTATTGGCGACCAGACGAAAATCCTTGCTGGTTTGAGTGGCATACTTTTAATACGTGCGCTGAAGTCGAGACTTGCGTCACAGGCATTGCGACAACGATGGCCACATCTGGAATATCTGTTGTCAAAGCTAGCGGCACAACAAGGGAAATCGCAACGACTTGGACTATTAAATTTACTGACCCCTCGACTCAATTTTATTTGAGGCTTGGGAATACTAGAACAACTTTTAAGGAGTTTAACACCACTCTTCAAACTTGGTCTACTACGACAGCTAGCACTCTACAGCAGGCTTTGAACGCTGCTCTACTCACAGCCAACCCAGACGAAACTCCAATTACGTGTGCTGTCACCAGAAACAATGATGATTTTACGATTGTCTTTTCGACTTCCGTTGAAGCTCCTATTGCGCTTCCAGCACCATCAACTTGCGGAGTCTATCTTCCAGCAAACGTGCGTGATCAATATAGATCTCAAATACGTCTCCCAAGCCCATCCAACGAATGTGTTACTTCGACAAATGCTTTGGCTCGGGTGGGACATACCTTCCAGTTTCGTTTTGAGTGGGAAGGGCAATTTGCAATTTCAAAAGTTATGTTCACAGCTTCCAAGCTTATCGAACCTGTAGGAGGAGGATGCCCATGAGCGATCCATGCCAAGTATTAGAGTGCGGATGTGAGCAGGGGGTATTTTCAAATATTGTCGCTGGGTCTGTTGAGGTACGAGACTATCTTGCAGATCAGACTGGGTCTGAGCTTGTCGTCGAAAACCCGCCACAATCTGGGTTCCAGACAATCGACGGCGAGTTCTTGGAGTTAAACTAATGGCCACAAGAATTAGCCACCTTACCGAAGATACGGCTCCAGCCACTAACTCTTTGCTTTCAGTTGTTGTAAACGGAATCACTCGCAAGACCACTCTTGAAAATGTTCTTGGTCTTGTAACTGGTGGTACAGTTACTTCTATAACTGGTGGCACTAATGTATCAGTCAGTTCAGTTGGCAATCCTACGCAAGATCTTACCATAAACTTTAATCTGCCAGGAATGGTTGTTCCCTACGCTGGCCTTGACAGCAAAGTCCCAGCTGGATGGCTTTTCTGCAACGGGCAAGCTGTTCTACGGTCTGGAATTTCGGGTTATCCCGAATTGTTTGCGGTTATCGGCACAACATATGGAAATGGTGATGGCACAATGACATTCAACGTTCCAGACCTTCGGGGGAGGATTCCTTTTGGCAAAGCTGAGAACTCTAGCAGTGGGAGCCCTTTTAATGGAGCCACATTTGCAAGTGGAAACTTTTATTCGCTGGCTTCTACTGGTGGCCAAGAAAATCATCTTCTCTTAGCTAGTCAGACTTCAGTTAAAGATCACACTCACACCGCTTCTGGTAATATGACTGTTTACGGGAATTACTGGGATACTGCAAACTGGGACGAAAGGAATTGTAACCCAGATAGTTATAGTGACTACGGGATACTTGGTGAAGTTGCACCTGGGGCGCGCGCGTCAGCTTCCTCTACAGGTAATACTTCCGCCCTAAGTTCAGTTGATGCGGCTTTACCCCACAACAATATGCCACCAGTTATGGTGTTATCGTACCTTATAAAAACCTAATCTATGCCAATATTTAAAACTACAGATCTAACCCTAACTAACTCTCCGACTGTAGATACGATGATACCTTGTGTTCAAAACGGGGTAACCAAGCAAATCTCTATTCTGCAAATAAAAGAGTATCTTAACGACGGAACCCTCAAACAGCTTTATTCGGGTGATGGGTATGAGTGTGCTCCCAATCCAATAACGGGTACTGGTTCTGTCTCTTTTACATCACCCGGGTTAATGAGCCTTTATGCTGGGGCAACCGCTCCAAGTGGATGGCTTTTGTGTAATGGTGCCTCTCTAGTTGTTGCGGATTATCAAAACCTATGGAATCAAATCCGCTACACCTACGGAGGATCTGACTTGAACTTTAACCTTCCAAACTTATCTGGTAGGGCTGTTTTTGGTTTGGACGATATGGGATCTACGACCGCTGGACAAATCACAACTGGAAGCCCAACAATTGTTGGGTCGTCTGCTGGGAGCATAGCTCACACGCTCACGGCAGATCAAAGCCCATTGGTTGATCATACTCACGCAGCTTCTGGTAGTTTTGCAGTTAGCGTAGATCCCGACAGAACTGGAAATAACACAGGTTGGGCTACTGGATACCCACGTAAAAGCTTTAACACATCAGGTGGGGAGGTAGGGGTTTCACTTGCTCTTTCAATTAATACTTCGTCTTCCCCAAGCGGAGTTCCAGCAACCCAATCACACCCCAATCTTCCACCCTTTATGTTGTTAAATTGGATTATCAAAATATGAAACTTACCTATTTGCCTGAAGTCGTTAGCCCTACTGATTCAACTATTTTCCCAATAGTAACCAATGGCGTGTCTAAAAAAGTACAACTAAACACACTCAATATGTTTTCTGTAGCGGGTGGGACTATTGGCAGCGTTTCCGCTGGGCAAAATGTAAAACTTGACCCAAATCCAGCGACTACGTCAGCAACAATAGCCTTCTCTTTTCCAGGGGCTATTTTCCCACTTCCAAACGATACTGTTGCTACTGGCATCCCAACTGGGTGGCTTTTGTGCAACGGACAGGCAGTTAGTCGGAGAACATATTCTACTTTGTTTGATGTAGTTGGTATTTCGTATGGTTCAGGAGACAACAGAACAACTTTCAATCTACCAGATCTTAGGGGCAGAACGATAGCTGGCCGAGAGACGATGGGGGGAGTTAGTACATCTGGGCGTCTGACTAATTCACGTCCTGGGAATGTCGATGGGGCTCTACTTGGAGCCGTCGGTGGGTCTGAAACCCATACTCTCTCTAGTCAAGAAGCTGGCCTAAACCCCCATAACCACAGCCATAGCTTAAGCGTTTCGTGGGGTGGCGACAACGAGCGAGGCAACCGATGCAACGGGCAAGACGGAGGCACTACTGGACGATTTCAGGGTGCTACTTACACAATTGGTTGGACGTACTCTTTCACGAATAATGCAACCTCGATTCCCTCAGCAACGTCCCACCCAAACCTTCCCCCTCTTGTGTTTTTAAATTGGGCTATAAAATACTGATATGGCCTTAATCTCTGGTTCACTACCTCCTCAGACTTGTTACGGAACGCCTCAGCAATTGCTTGATTTGTTTGCCCAGTATTTGTCTGCGCCTACTCAAAATGTAATTCTTGAGGGAACTTTAACAACCCCAGCTTCTCCTAATCCCTTTGGAGCTGGCACAGCCCCAACATCCAAGGTAACCACCCTTAGCATCGCTGGAGCCAGCGTAGGTGACGCCGTGCTTGTTGGCCTTCCTTCTTCACCCACGGCTGGAGTTGTTTTTGACGGCTACGTGTCTGCTCCAAACACAGTTACAGTGCGTTGCAACTATTACACAACTACCACTGTACCCTCTCAATCCTTTAAAATAAAAGTGTTCAAGGCCTCCTAAGCATGGCTCTTACTTTAACTGAAGCTAGAACCGCTTTGTCGCCATTCGTCGACAACGGGGTTTGCTCTACTGATTCTCGAGTCATAGCAAGGATTAACGAAGCTCAAAGAAGGCTTCATAGCGCTAGAGCTTGGTTGGGGGTTCTTGCTCGCTATTCCGTCCCAGTCGTTAACGGACAATTCACCCTACCAGGCTATACTGGAAGTATTGAAACGACTGCTGGTTTTGGCTTAGAAAGCGCTATTCGTGTTGCTAGTACTACTGCTTCTGAAGGTTTCTTGACAAACTCTGTTCAAGCCTTCCTTACTGATACAGGAGACGTTCTTCCGCTAAACTTTGTCCCGACCTCGTCTGATTTTAGGACTTACGCTATCGAGGGCGCAGCCCCCGCGCGTGTCGAAGTAACTGGGAAACTTAACTATATCGGAGCTGCGGCTGGCACCGACCTCTTGGTAATTGACGATGTAGATGCGATCAAACTTATGATCCTTGCGTTGTACCGGGAGGAGAACAACCAGCTCGAACTAGCTCAAGCCTTAGAGAACAAAGCCATCGAAAGGTTGACCACAAAAACTGACCGTGCCTTAGAGGCCGCTAGGCGCCTCAATTACCAGACAAGAAAGGCAAGCACTATACCTAATAGCCTTGGAGACTTTAGGGCGAAACTTGCTTTAGACATTGTCGATGGCTTGCGTGTGTCTGACTCTGAGTTGGTTGATTTAATCAACAACGCTGAAGAAGCCTTGTTCGCCCGCGGCTGCTGGTACGGAACAATTGAAAGCTATCGAATTAATGTGACCAACACAAATGAGATTCTCCTTCCAAACGCAATTGGGACAATTCTTGGGGTAACAATGGGCAATTCGCCTGTTTCTATTTTTGAGCGTCGGTATGACTACCACGAGAATGGTCTTGGCTACCAAGAGAAAGACAGCTCTGGTAACGATATGCTTGTGGATCGCGGCGAGGTCTACGTTAATTACGAGTGGAAACGCCGATATTTTATCCGGGATTCAAGTGCTACGGAATGTATTAACGTTCTCGCTAAGAAACGTTGGAAACCCAAATCTCGTGACGCAGATAAAATGGATCTTCGAAACTACCCAGCCGTGAAAACTATGGTTATGGCTCTTCGAGAAAAAGAACCAGAAAAAGCAATGTTCTATGAAAACAAAGCAATCGCTCTACTCCAAAAAGAACTTTCTGAAATGCGTGGCGGAGCGAAGAACCAGCTCCAAGTCCAAATGAAAAACTTTGCTTTAGGCGAAATTACGGCACTTATCTAATGGCTTACCAAATTACACCCGTTTGCGATGAGATTACCCCAACGCTAGTGACGTTGTGTGAAGATGTTGCCTCGACCGCAGTATCCTTGTGTGCGTCGCTTAACTCTTGGCAAAGCTACACGCTTGCCCCAGGTGAGAGTTGGCAGAACGTATACCTTTTGTGGAACTTTGCCGAATGAGTACACTCTTTGACCGTACAATTGCCCAGAGCTACACAGAGCTCTTAAAGACTGCCTCAACCTCCGGCGTTACCTCGGATTTAACTATTGTTGAGGACGGCGACGCAACGGCATCCGCTCTCCTTCTTTCTTCGAATGCTGTAAAATCCTCTGGAACGCTAGAGGTGGTTGGGCCTACAAACCTTCTTTCTGGTCTTTCTGTTTCTGGAGCCTCCAACCTTACTGGAAATGTCTCTATGGGCGGGGATCTGACAGTTACTGGGAATGCCGTTATCCAAGGGACGCTGACGGCTAATGGTGGGACTTTGACACTTGGCGACGAAGACACGGACAACGTTGTTTTCAACGCCGACATCAACTCTCACATTCTCCCAAACACGGACAACACTTATGACCTAGGCTCTGTCGCCAAGAGCTGGAGAAACCTTTACCTCGACGGAGACCTTTACCTCAACGGCACGGCTACGCTTAACAATCTCTCGATTGCTGTTTCTCAAACTATCTCGGCAACAACTCAGTCCACCGACAAAGATACGGGAGCTTTGGTGCTTGAGGGCGGGGTAGGGGTAGAGAAGAACGTTAATGTAGGTGGCAACCTTGCGGTTACTGGGACAACTGGTCTTACTGGCAATACTTCTGTTAGTGGAACGCTTGGTGTAACTGGAGCTACAAACCTTTCGTCTACCCTAGGAGTTACTGGAGCAACCACTCTTTCTTCTACTCTTGGCGTTTCCGACACAATCTCAGCCACACTAGCTTCTGGAACTGGGCTTGCGGTCACGGCTAACGCTACCATTGGTGGGAATTTGACGGTTACTGGCGACTTAACAATTAACGGGACAACTACGACTCTTAATACCGAAAATCTAGTTGTTGAAGACAAAAACGTAATTCTTGGTCAGATTACCACCCCAACGGATGTGACGGCTAACGGAGGTGGGATCACGCTTAAGGGTGCATCAGACAAGACCCTTAACTGGGCGAGTTCAAACGCAGCTTGGACATCTTCTGAGAACTTTGATGTAGCCACGGGTAAGACATACAAGGTCAACGGAACAGACGTTCTTTCGAACAATACTCTTGGATCTGGAGTTACCAGCTCCTCTTTGACCAGCGTTGGTACGATTGGAACAGGTATTTGGCAGGGCACAATTATCAATCCCACCTACGGTGGAACTGGGGTTAACAACGAAAGTAAAACCATAACCCTAGGCGGTAACCTAACCACGTCTGGAGCGTTTGCTACAACACTAGCCTCAACCGCCAATACGAACGTAACACTTCCGACAACTGGAACTTTAGCCACTCTAGCCAATGCCGAAACTCTAACTAACAAAACCCTAACATCCCCAACTATTTCTTCGATTGTCAATACTGGCACTCTTACTCTCCCTTCCGGCACAGACACATTGGTTGGTCGGGCAACGACCGACACCCTTACTAATAAGACTCTCACCTCTCCAGTCTTCGACGGCACGACTACAACTGTTTCGGGTAACCTCGTGGTTGGTGCCGCAGCGTACATCGTTGAAGTACGAGGCGGCGGTTCAACTGAAGGAGCGATTCAACTTAACTGTTCTGCCAACACACACGGACAAAAAGTCAAGGCTCAGCCCCACGCACAAGCTGCAAGCAATACTTTACTACTTCCAGGCGGCACAACCATTGGCAATAGTGATGCAGTCCTAGTTTCAGACACTGGAACACAGACTCTGACCAATAAGACTCTTACTACACCAATCATCTCTAGCATTAGTAACACAGGTACAATTACGTTACCTACGGGCACGGATACCTTGGTTGGGAGGGCGACAACTGACACCCTAACCAACAAAACGCTCACATCGCCCACCATAAACAACGGATCTTTGAATATGGGTTCTGGGACGCTTGTGCTCCCAAATGCTTCGACCCCGGCTCAAACTGCCTCTGGCTCTTTGGTTTGGAATAATGCCTCAAGCCTCCTGACTATCGGGGATGGTACAGCTCGTAAAACCCTAGTAGACACCGACTCTACTCAAACCTTGTCCAACAAGACTATTGTGGTCTCTCCGACGATCACCCTGGGGAACCACCTCTCTGGAAGTCTTACCCTGACAAACCTTGCTGGTGGAACCCTGTCGGCCACTCTCGCTGATAACGTTACCAACCAGAAGGTTGGGGTTTCTAGGAACGGAAGTGCCGCTATTGGGACACGTAAGCGTATCAACTTTAATGAAGGAACTAACGTTACCATAGTTGTCTCCGACGACCCAACCAATGATTGCGTCAACGTGTCGGTGACCTCTACTGGGGGTGGAAGTGGGGGTACTGGTGGGCCAACTACTGGCGGAGCCGACTTAAGGGAAGTCTGGCTTTATTCATGACAAATAGTTGTCAAAAAAAGAATATACCTTAAAGTTGAAAGGAACTGATCTATGGCGCTAACCCACGAAAAGCTTGCTCAAGGACAATTGCCCTCCGCAACTGGGATTCTTTATACTGTTCCGATTGGCAAAACTGCTTACTTGAAATCAATCTATCTGCATAATTCAGATACCCCAGACCAGACTATAAGGATTTACATCAATGGCTCTACGGGAGCGGAAAAGATCTTTGAGGGTATCGTGAACGGAAAAGATACCTTTGAGTGGGACGTGGCCTATACCGTGGTCCTTACAACTGGCCAAACCGTCCAAGCCGACGCAACCAACGCTTCTTCGGTTAACTACTTTGTATTTGGGGGTACCGAATAATGTCATTCTCTAGGGTCAGTACAGCACTTATCACAAACGTTACGGCAGACGGAAGCGTAACAAACGTCAAAGTAGCGCCAAATGCGGCCATTGCTTTCTCCAAGCTGGCTCCCTTGGCGAGTGCAACCCTACTAATCGGAAACGGGTCAAACGTTGCGACTTCCACGGCTCTGTCTGGCGACGCTACAATTACTAATGGTGGTGTCCTTACGATTGGTGCTGGCGCTGTAGATAACGCAAAAGTCTCGTCTTCAGCCGCAATTGCCTTCTCTAAACTAGCCGCGCTTACTACTGGTCAGATTCTTGCCGGGAATGCTGGTGTGCCTACGGCTACGACGATCAGTGGGGATGCCACGATTAATGCTACTGGCCTTTTAACAATTGCTACCGACGCTATCACCACAACCAAAATCCTTAACGGAAACGTGACCGCCGCAAAGGTTAACCTGGGTGAAGTAGCCGTCCTTGGGGCTCCTCAGCAGTACACTCGCACCCACAACTTCATAGCCACAACCCTCACCGCTTCCACATCGTCGGTCACTTGGAATTTGGAAGTAAACCAAATTCTTATTCTGACTTTGTCTGCCAATGTTTCTACTTGGACAATTCAGAACCCGCAAAGTGGTGGAGTCTACATCCTTATTGTTAAGCAAGACGGAATTGGAAATCGGACAGTAGCATTCCCAACTGGAAACTTCAAATTCCCCGGAGGGGCGGCTCCGACGCTTACTACTACCCTAGGCAAATCCGATATTTTAACATTCGTATATCATGGATCCCATCTGCACGGAGTTGCTGTGCAGGACTACGCAGCTTAAGCGATGTCTTGGCCAGTCCTTCCGCAGGGGTTTCTTGGGGGTCGGGGGACTACCACGGCCTATAGCGACAACGACACCTACCAGATCGGTAAGAGTCTTCGGTTTAATTCGGCTGATTCGGCGTATTTGAGCAGGACTCCAAGCAGTGCTGGAGATAGGAAGAAGTTCACTATATCAATGTGGGTTAAGAGAGGAAAAATTGGATCTGAGGCAAATCCTATATTTGCATGGCCTGGTGGCAATACATTATCTTTTGGAATAAATTTTAATACATCAAATCAATTAGAAGTTATTGCAAACATAGAAGGAATAGCCAATCGATACAGGCTACAAACAACCCAAGTATTTAGAGATACATCAGCATGGTATCATTTAGTTTTGGCATCTGATACTTCACAATTAACCGAGTCAGACAGACTTAGCGTATATATAAATGGATCAAAGATAACAAGTTTTGGCATCTCAAATTACCCATCTATTGATTTTGAAAATTCTTGGAACAATACAATACTTCATGGAATTGGTTATAATAACTACTTTGATGGATACCTAGCAGAAATATACAATATAGACGGCCAAGCCTTAACCCCATCGGCCTTTGGCGAAACCGATTCGATTACTGGTCGGTGGAAGGCGAAGGCTTTTACTGGGACATATGGAGTAAATGGGTTTTATCTTCCGTTCTCCAACACAACTACTGGGTCGAATAGCGTTCTTACTAGTGAAGACTTTAGTGTAGCTATGTATCAAAAAGATGGAATTACAGTCACAACAAATGCAACTACTGCTCCAAACGGAGCGCTAACAGCAGACGAATTGGTGGAGACCTCAACTACCTCAAACCACCGATTCTTCTTCAATAACCAAACACATGCGTCGGGCGTTACGTACACCACTTCAGTTTACGTTAAGGCTAATACTAGATCAGTCATAGCTCTGGAAAACTGGAATACAGTAAATGCAACCTACTGTGTTGCTGACCTCTCTAATGGAACAATTACAGCTGGATCTGACGCTTCAGCTAGAATAACGTCAGTTGGGAATGGTTGGTACAGAGTATCAGTATCAAATGTAGGTAATGGCGGAACAACAGGCGGATCCTCTGTATACATAAAGAATAACACGGCCTTAGGTGGCTTTGTTTATTCGGGTAATGGTAGCTCTGTTTACGTATGGGGTATGCAAACCGAGGCTTCTTCGACAGTTGGTCCGTACCTTCCGACAAATGGAACTGCCTTTGGCTCTAGTATGATTTTCTCTGACGCCTCAGTTTCAACGGGTGGCTACAACAACTGGGTAGCAAATAACCTCTCCGTAACTCCCGGAACTGGGAACGACAGCTTAACAGATTCCCCGTCCAACTACGGGGCTATCTCGACGACTCTTGTGGCTGACACATACCAGATCGGAAAGAGTTTGCGGTTTAATTCGGCTGATTCGGCGTATTTAAATCGCACCCTACCCAGCTCTGGAAATCTTACAACTTGGACATGGAGTGGGTGGGTTAAGCCAACGAAAATGTCTGCTCAGGAAGGTTTATTCTATTCAGGAAATGGAGTCAATATTGGCAATAGTATCAATTTCACCCCTTCGAATCAGTTGGAAATGTATTATTATACCAGCGCTTACGTCTGGAGATATGTAACAACGCAAGCATTTCGCGACCCAACATCTTGGTATCATATTGTTGGTGTTTACGATTCTGGTAACGCAACCCAGGCCGATAGGGTTCGTCTGTACGTAAACGGTGTACGTATTACGTCTTTTTCGATTTCAACTGCCGTTTCGACGATAAACCAAGTAGGCTCAGTAAATAACTCTTCTTACACTCATTATTTTGGTTCTGAGGGTGCGGGTAATTTCTTTAACGGCTACCTTGCCGAACTTAACTTTATCGACGGACAAGCCTTAGATCCATCCAGCTTCGGAACTCGGGACATCAACACCTACCTCTGGAAACCCAAGGCTTATACTGGAACATATGGTACGAATGGGTTCTATCTGCCCTTTACGGTGCCAACGGAAACAGCTTTTGCGGCTTATCTTTCTGATGCCTCCACGAATTACAATACTCTTCCTGGGGGTAATCAGGGTGAGAACTTCCGATTCTCAGGTGACTTTACGATAGAGGGGTGGGTCAAATACACGTCACAAACCAGTGGCGATACGAGTCTTTATGTTCAAGAAGTACTTGGGGGAGGTCAGTATTTTGCCTTCAACCTTTCAATGTTTGATGGGGTTTATAATATTTATCTGAATAGCGCTCAACCGACGGCTTCTATCACACACGGAATAAGTGCAAACGAATGGGCTCATGTTGCGATGGTAAGGAGTGGGTCAACAATCTCTCTTTACACGAATGGGGCATTGCGCGGCACTATAAATAATAACTCTTCTATCTTGGGGTACACTAATATGACCGTCAATAATCGTTTTGGTGGCGGTTTATCAGGTGTCGCTAGGTCAATGTCCAACTTTAGGATAACCAAGTCAGCGGTTTATACTTCAAGATTTACCCCACCCACAACAGCTCTTACTAATATCCCAAACACGCTTGTCTTAACCTACCAAAATAGCACGGCAATAGACAACAGCTCGAACAACTTCTCGATGGGTACAGTTGGAGCAGTATCTTTCTCGGTGGACTCGCCCTTTAATATCAACTCTGCTGTTGCTTTAGACAGAAGTGGGGGTGGGAATAGTTGGGTAGCAAACAACCTCTCACTTACGGAGGGCACGGGCAACGACAGCCTAGTCGACTCACCAACCTTCTACCCATCTCTTTCAACTACTCTTACCGACGACACATACCAGATCAGCCGTAGCCTTAGGTTTACCACAGCAGATCTTTCACATTTAAGTAGAACCTTCCCGAATACTGGTAACCGAAAGACCTGGACTTGGAGCGGGTGGGTTAAGCGGAGTGCTCTAAACAGCTATCAGAGAATATTTACTTCTATATCTGGAAACCTACTTAGTATTTTAAGGTTTAACCCCGCAAACCAAATCGAATATTGGGACTATAGTCTTACCACATCGACACCAATAAATAACATTACTACTAGCCAGATCATTCGTGACGTATCGTCGTGGTATCACATTGTCTGTTCAGTAGACACAAATAGCCTAACAGCCGCAAACAGATACAGAGTCTTTGTGAATGGAGTCCAGGTAAATCAGTTTGCCTCCCAGACCACAACACAAAGTTTCGATACAGCATTTAACGCGGCCGTAACGCACTATCTGGGCGACCCCAACGAAACACTTAATGCTTACCTGGCAGAAGTTAACTTCATCGATGGTCAGTCCCTTATCGCAGACAACTTTGGGATCCGGGACACTAAAACCTACGCATGGAAACCTAAAGCCTATGCTGGCACCTACGGAACGAATGGTTTCTACCTTCCGTTCTTAGACGACTCTGGGGCAACAGCCACAACTCTTGGGAAAGACAACTCAACATACAGGATGTTGACTGCACAGCTTAACGGAACCTCGAACGGCATACAAAGAGGGGCAGATCTTACTGGGATTGCTAATGGTAAGAGCGGGATCGTTAGTATGTGGTGCAACTTTACAGCAGGCGCTAGTGGTGATCAGAATCTATGGAGTTCTAGAAATAACCTTTCTATCGGCAATACTCTCAATACCTACAGAGGTATTGACGGGAAGATATGGGTTAGCGCTATGAACTCAGCGGGTACGACGATATTGGCAGCTAGCACGGTAACTAATGTCGTGGCGACTTCTGGGCTTTATCATATTTACATTGCTTGGGATCTAAACGTAAACAATCAGGTAAAGGTCTACGTTAATGGCGTAAACCAAGCTCTTGCAATCACGACCTTCACAAACGCAACAATTCAATACTCAGTACCAAATCACGGATTCGGCGGCTTCTTGTATAACCCATTTATCCCAACTACCCCAGTAATGGTGGGTCAATTATACGTAAACTATTCTACCTATCTGGATCCAGTTACAAACATCAGCAAATTCTACAATGCTGGAAAGCCAGTCAGCCTTGGTGCGTCCGGCGAGATACCTACTGGCTCTCCCCCAATCGTGTATTTAGATGGCAACGCAACCACAATTCTGACAAACCGAGGAACTGGCGGAAACTTTGCAGCCTACGGAACTCTTGCTACTGGGACTACATACGAGGGTGTCGGCTCGCATTATAACAACTGGACTCCAAATAACTTCTCCGTAACAGAGGGCACAGGGGACGATAGTTTGGTTGATTCTCCGACCTACTACGGAACACTCTCCACGACACCATCGGAAGATACATACCAGATCAGCCGTAGCCTTAGGCTAAAGGGCACTAATACTACGTTAAGCCGCGCAGTAACCGTTGAGGGAAACAGGAGGACTTGGACGTGGAGTGCTTGGGTTAAGAGAAGTAAGCTTGGGGTAGCTGGCGATCCCGCGACAGTGCAACAACTATTTAGCAGAAACGATTTGGGAGGTACTTCAAACTACACCTATCTTTACTTTTTAGACGACAATTCAATTCAGTTCTTGGATAGCACCGCTGGTTCAGCCCACACAACATCTTACCTTACAACTAAGACTAAATTTACCGATACCACTAACTGGTACCATATCGTACTTGCGGTAGACACACAGCAGGTAATCGATACACACAGGGTGAAGCTCTACGTTAACGGAACATTGATGACTTCGTTTACCTCTGTTTCGTGGCCGGGCAGAAACAATCAAACGCAAATAGGCACGGTAAACACACACTATATTGGGTCGAATAGGCAAAATTCTCAATTCTTTAGTGGTTACCTCGCAGAAGTTAACCACATTGACGGACTTGCCTTAGGCGCCGATAGTTTTGGGGTAAGGGAGGCTGGGACGTATTTGTGGAAACCCAAGGCCTATACTGGGGCATACGGAACAAATGGTTTTTCTTTAAAGTTCTCCGATTCCTCAACGAAAGCCGCTCTTGGGACTGATTCAAGCGGACTCAACAACACCTATGATGTCGAGGGAAGTGACTTTTCTGTTGCGACTGGAACTCTAAACGCTGCTAATAACGACAGCTTCATCGACGTTCCTACTTACTATGGAACAGACAACGGAGCTGGGGGCGAGGCGAGGGGGAGTTACAGTACTTGGAATCCGCTAGCAACAACCCCAGCAGCCCCGGTTACTTTTTCAAATGGGAATTTGGATGTTTCTTTTGGCTCAAGCCTAACTGGAAGAGCGCAAAGCACACTTGGGGTTTCGTCTGGAAAATGGTATGCAGAAATAACGGTTACAGCAGCATCTGGAATAGACCGAATTATAGGTATTGTTACGCCAACAACAAATGACCAGCCGGGTTACACGGCAGACAGTTACGGTTACTACGGTAACGGTCAAAAAATAACTAACAATACTTTAACTAATTACGGTGCGTCTTACACAACTAATGATGTGATAGGTATAGCACTAGACCTTGATGCTGGAACAATTACTTTTTACAAAAACAATACAAGCCAAGGTCAAGCCTTTAGCGGATTATCTGGAACATACCTAATTTCTGTTTCAGATTCTAGCAATGCTGGGACTTGTTCTTATACAGCCAACTTCGGCCAACGTGCTTTCAGATACGCCGCTCCAACTGGCTTCAAAGCGTTGCGAGATTTCAACAAACCACCCGTCCAAACTGGTGGGGAGTTGAGGGGTGACTACTGCACGCTAGATCCTCTTTCAATAACAAGCGGTACCTTTACGAATGGAAATCTACGGTATGCCGGTCCGGGTGACTGGAGAAGAACAAACAGCACGATGAGCATGTCTGCTGGAAAATGGTATTATGAAGTTACTCTTGCTAATGCTCCATATCCAGGAAGAACTGCCAGTACTACCTACAACGGGTTTGGTTTTAGCCTTTCAAATGTAACAAACTCATCAACAAACCCCGGTTCAGCAACCGACGCCTTGGTGCTTTTTGATAGCGGGTTTTTCAAGAACTTTGCTGGAGCCACCACGGATGGAGGAACTGCTTTTCTAGCGGGGGATGTGCTTTCAGTTTCGGTCGATCTTGATGCGAACACGTTTGTTTTTCGACGAAACAATATACCAATCACAAGTGGAACAATCGGTGGTACACCTGGGAGAAGTCTTACACCTTGTATCCTAAGCTATTCAGATCAGTACGGAGTAATGGACGTAAACTTTGGCCAACGTCCGTGGGCGTTTGGTGCACCGCTTGGCTTTAGTCCACTTAGAGATTACAACAAGCCAGCCATTCAAACTGGTGGGGAACTTCGTGGAGATTACGCTACATGCGACCCAATTAACAAAGGGGCGAATACAGTATTAACCGATGGTAACTTAAGAATTGCCTCCTCGGGGACAGGAGCTGGGTGGCGTTCGAATCAGTCAATTCCTAGGGCATCTGGTAAATGGTATTGGGAAGTAACAATCCAAACAGTTGGGACTGGCGGGACTATTAATCACGTAACAATTGGCGATGTTAATTACGCTTTTAATTTGTCCTCTGGCAATTTTCTTTTTTATCGACAAGACGGATACATCGGGGGAACCCTAGCCACCCCATTTAGCAATGGGAGTGTTATTGGTGTTGCGTTAGACGCAGATGCCTCAACGGTGAGTTGGTACCATAATGGAATCTTACAGTTAACGTCGGGTGCTACTATATATTCCACCGACTGGTTGCCAGGAGGACTAATAAACAGTGTAGGTGGTGTCTCGCACGTCAACTTCGGCCAACGCCAGTACGTTTATCCTCCTCCGTTTGGTTTTCGACCTCTTCGGGACTACAACAAACTTCCGACTCCTACCGGGGGAGAGGTGAGGGGGAATTACGCGACACTTAATCCATTATTTGGAAATACTGGAGGCACTATAACGGATGGGAACCTTAGGTTAACCCATACTGGCGGGGGTAACGGCAAGAATGCTCTAGGCGTATCCTCTGTTGCGGTGTCCTCTGGGAAGTGGTACGGCGAGTTTACAAATACTGCCGCAATAACTTCAGACAGAATTGGAATTATCAGTTCTGCAAACACGTCAATCGTAACCAGCGGAAATCCATATTTCAGCCAATATTCTGACGGGTACTCCGCTTATGTTGGTGGCGGGACATATAAAGAAAACAATAATATCACCACAACCGTAACAAACTTTGGAGGTAGCGCGCCTGTTGCTGGCGACGTTTATATGGTTGCTCTTGATATGGACAACAACAAGGTGTGGTTTGGGAGGAATGGGTCTTGGGCCAACAATGGAAACCCAAATACTGGATTAGGGGAAACGTATTCTATACTTTCTGGGCGATCCTACTACTTTGCTTGCAACACTTATTTGGGGGATCAACTGGTTGCAAACTTCGGCCAACGCCCTTGGGCTTACGATGCCCCATTTGGTTTCAAGCCTCTCTGCACCACGTTACTACCTCAACCGATCATCCAGAAGTCGAGCACGGCGATGGATGTAGTTACTTATACTGGAACAGCAACTGGTAACACGATATCTGGGTTTGGGTTTTCGCCAGATTTAGTGTGGATTAAATCAAGGTCAGGTAACACAAACCATAATATATTTGATACAATACGTGGCGCAACTGCTGGACTTGTGCCGAACTTATTAGCATCTGAATATTCAGATGTTGGGACACTTGCCGTATTTAACACAAATGGTTTTACGCTTGGTGGGGATGGATCCTTAAGGGGAGCTAACCATAATCTTAATACATACGTTGCTTGGGCTTGGGACGCAGGCTCATCGAGCGTAACTAACACATCTGGATCTATAGCCAGCACAGTTAGGGCGAATCCGCAGGCTGGGGTTAGTATTGTCAGTTATACTGGGAACGGAACAACTGGATCAGTTGGCCATAGTCTTGGGCTTAAGCCATCATTCATAATCGTAAAAAATAGGTCTGTAGCCCTAGGAAATAATTGGGGTGTCTACCATTCTTCGCTTACCGCCTCTCAATACATCTATTTAAACTTAACCAATGCCGCAAGCACGTCTGGGGCTTCCACGGCATGGGGAAATAACTCAAGTACTATTGAGCCAACAAGCTCGGTCTTTACTGTTGGCAACTCAACTGCGTGGAATGGTGGCGGGAACTTAATGATTGCCTACTGCTTCGCCGAAGTTGAAGGCTTCAGCAAGTTCGGTTCTTACACTGGCAACGGAAGTCCAGATGGTCCGTTTGTATACTGCGGGTTTAGACCGAGGTGGATTATGTACAAACGTTCTGGTACTGGCACAAGTGGCAACTGGAACATCATCGATGCGGCTCGGGATACGTACAACCCCGAGCAGACCTTATTGCGAGCAAACTTGGATATACTTGATGAATCAAATGCTGTGTATGTACAAGACTTTACTGCCAATGGTTGGAAGATTCGCTCTACCAATGTCGATATTAATGTCAACGATGCAACATACATCTTCGCAGCCTTCGCAGAATCACCATTCAAATACGCCAGAGCAAGATAAGGAGAACACATATATGTGGATAACAACCAACAACCAAATCATTTCCTCCCCAAGAGGAATAACCATCAACGAAACTATGTACCCGCAAACCATATTCCAAGTATGGTCAAAGGAGGAGCTGGCAGCCATAGGTATTAAACCCTATCACCCAGCATACCCCCCGGCTGGCGAGAGGGTAACCTCATCGTCTACAGAGGAACGTGACGGGGAAATCTACGAAGTGCTTACAACTGAGGCTGTGCCACCCGCCCCAGATACTCGCTCCTATTCGGAGAAAAGAGCATCGGAATACCCAAGCTTATCTGAGCTGAACGTGGCTCTATGGGAAAAGGTTGTTGAGGGTCGGTCTGAATCCGCTGATGCTTTGGAAGCAAAGCGCCAGGAGGTCAAAGCCAAGTACCCAAAGCCCGTGGCCACACCTGAACCAGAACCAGAACCTGAGGCCACACCCGAACCTGAGGCCACACCCGAACCTGAGGCCACACCTGAACCAGAAATTGTCGAAACCCCTGAAGCCATTCAGGAATCTTGACAACTCCGTGTCAGGCTTAAACTTGTCTGAGTACATGGCAAACGTAATTTCCGAGTATATTTCACGTTTCATCAACCCTTTCAGAGGGTTGTCCGTGTCGGAAATGGTAAAAGAAGCCCACAGCAATGGTGCTCTTTTTGTGGCTAAAGATGGCGCGTTAGGTCTTAAACCATTTGAGGCCAATACTTGGGAGGTACTTTTCTTTGTGGCCGAATCAAAAGAAACAAGGAAAAAGTTGATTCGAGAAGCTTCTGATAAACTTCACCCAATCTCAATTATCTTTGAGCGTTGGAAACACAACAACCGAAGCCGAACCTATAGCTCAAAGCTATGGGAGAGACTGGCAGCCTAAGCTATGGCCTCTAAACCTAAAAAACCAGAGTTTCAGACACCGCAATACACGGAGCTTACCCTCCCAGAATTGCGCACTGCTCTTTCAAAGTTTATTGGCCAAGAAAAAGACTTTGGGGCAATCCAAGATGTTCTTACGTCTTCTGCCACAAAAAAGGTCGACGCTCTTGAGCAGTTACAACCAGGGTACAAAGCTGGGTTAACTAAAGCTCAGCAAGTATCCGACTCTTACGCCAATGGTTTAATCCCTGCCGACGTTGCTCAAAAGATTTCACAAACCGCAGCGTTCAAGGGATTGTCGATGGGTTCTGGGACTGGCCAGAGAGCTGGGATTGAAGCCAGAGATTTTGGGCTGACCTCTATGGATTTGCAGGGGCGCGGTATTGCAGCTCAACAAGCCTTGAGGAATGAGGCTAACGCTATGATGCCATTGCAAGCGATGAATCTTGCATTCACTCCGCAGGCTATTCGAGCCGAGGACGTTAGCCTAGCTCAGTACAACAATCAGATTAAGAACCGCCAAGCCGACGCAACGACGAGCACATATAACCAGCAGCAATTGTCAAACTACCAATATAACCAGCAATACGGCGGGAGTCCTTGGAGTGCTATTGGTGGAAGCGTACTGGGAGCTGGTCTTGGAGTGCTCGCCGCTCCATTTACTGGTGGAATGTCTATCCCAATGGGGCTGGCGATGGGTTCTCAGATTGGTGGATCTTTCGGTGGTGGCCAAGGATTTGGAATGGGCTCGGCCTTGGCTGGTAGCGGGATTGCTAGTGGAAATATGCTGGCTGTCGCAAGAGGCGCAGACGGAAAAGGGTATCAATTCCCTAACTTCTACGCGCCATGACGCCAGAACAGGGACAGCAGGTTTTCAATAACCTAGTAACGGGTTCGCAGGCTATTGTCTCGAACTACTTGATGGCTCAACGCCAGGATATGGCTCAAAAGGATTTGAGCCTACGAGAAAAGTCTTATGCCGAACAAATTCGGCAAGCTGATCGCAATTACGAGATGGAAAATAAACGTCTCGATATGACTGGCAAATACCAAGATGCACAAATGCAAATGTGGAATCGCCAAGCTGTGGATTGGGAGGCTGACACTAGCACGGCGCCGATAATTGCTGGATTTGCGACTGAATTGGACAATTTGCACGGGGATCCAGACGCAATTGAAAAATGGTCTCCAGATATGAGTGCAATTGAACAAGCTCCAGAAAACATTAGGCCAAGGATGCGAGCCAAGCTTGCTATGGCTGGCCGAGAGCTCCGGGACAAGGCTTTGGCCTCAAGCACCGAATACAAAGACCGAAGTGAGAGGGGTGCTCTATTATTAAAAGGATCGAAGTACCTAACCCCAGACAATGGCTTTACGGAAGAAGCTAGGGGTGTTTCTGAAATGATTGGGAGAAAACTACTACGTCGTGAGCAATTGACGCAAGACGAAGAGATGTTGGCAGCGTCTTTGGCCAGCAAGGTTGAGAAGGAAGTTCAGAAACGTGACCCAGATCTTATCAAAGCTCGGTACAAATACGGAACCGAGCTTACAATTGAAGGTCTCAAGACAGCTACGATTGAGTTCAATGAAGCCAGCAAGAGCTACCGAGAAGCAACAGCCAATCCAGTTATTCCTGCGGCGGTTAAGCAACAACTCAAAGAGGAAAGAGATCGGGCAGCAACGAAACTTCAGATTGCGAAGCAAACTGCTGGTATATCAGACAAGCTACCCAGTGAAACCGAAGAAGAGGAAACTGAGCAAAAACCAAAACAGGAGGAAAAGACAAAGAAATCGGGAGTGGCTCCAGAAAGCCCGCTCAAGAGAGCACTCAAGCCTTACCCAAGTGTCCCAAGCAAGCCATCTTCTTTAAGATCTTTGCCTGGGATGAAGGGAAGTGCTGGTATCAACTCAGTTGAGGCATAATCGTGGCTGACGAGACGCTCGTGCCATGGACGGACTACGAAAACGACCCAGGCTATAAAGATCTTCCAGTCCAAGAAAAGATAGGACTATTTAAAGAGTGGCGTGACGCCACAGTAGATAGGTCAATGGCTCTTGGTCTTGTGACAACTCAAGAAGACGAGAACTATCTTAACGATTATCTTGAAAAAGCGTATGACGGAATTCTTGACACACAAAGCAAAACGGATGTTTTAAAAAACGCCGCGGCTCGCTCACTTTTAAACACAGAACAAGCCGCCCTTGTGGCGTCTATGGCTTCTGGCTTCCTAGACCCGAAGAACGAAGCCTCAGTTAAACTGGCTGAAATCAACAAGCAACTAGAGAGCTATCCGTCCTCAAGCATGGTTCGAAAGATTGGGTCTGACAAAGTAGGTGTGTTGGAGGGGTTAACTAAAAGCCCAATAGCTCTTGCCGAACTTCTTATCGAAAACCTGCCAGCTCAATTTGCAACAGCAGCACTTGCTGATGCCGCTGGTACGGCGGTAGGTGCGGCGGTGGCAGGTCCGGGGGGAGCGGTTGTGGGCGGCACGGCAGGGATGGCGACTGGTGCTGGTGGTCAGTCGTTAATGCTTGAGTACTCAGGCTCCCTCTTAGAACAACTTTCTGAGAGTGGGGTGGATTTGGACGACCCAGCTCAAATTCGAGATGCTTTTGAGAATAAAGAGTTGATGGGGAAAGTTAACGAGAAGGCTCTTAAGAAAGGTGTCCCACCTGGCTTGTTCGACGCGGCTTCGGCAGTTCTAGCAAAAGCACTCGGAGGAAAGTTTGCGGCATCTCTTAAAGTCTCCAAGGGATTTACCCCTACTGTTAAGTTGCTTGCGAAAGAAGCAGTCAAAGATACGACGTTGCAAGCTGGTCTCGGGGTGGCTGGTGAAGCTGGTGGACAGCTTTTGTCTGAGGGCAAGATCACAAGTGCTAACCAAGTTGCATTAGAAGGTATTCTCGAAGTCCCTGGGTCTGCTTACGGCTTTGCCCGTGGGTTTGGTACTGAAGGTTTGAAAGCTGTGGCGGACAAGTTGAGCCAAGACCCAATTGCTGATATGCGGGCAAGAGAACTTGCGGAAAAAATGCAGGCTGATGGGACTATCTCAGAGGTTGAGAACCTCGCAAGGTCTGGGGCTCCTCAGACAGCCGCAGCGGTAGCTCAAGCAAGGGCGACATCTGCAAACCAAGATCTGGATCAGCTCGATCTGGATATGAACAAAGCGGAGGCCGCTAAAGTGTTTGATAGCGAAGAACCAGCAACACCCGCACCGATGGACGCACAGAATAGTCTCGAGGCCGCAAAGGTATGGGGTCGGATCAGATCTCGGCAACCAGTTCGAGGGGAAGATATTGAAAGGTTTGGTTTTGTTTTGCCCAAGCAATGGTTGCTTAATCCCGAAACAGGCGACTATGAATTTAAGGCCGAAAAGAATGAAACAAAAAAACCTTCGGAAATTCCAGTCCAAGAAACAGCAACCACCCAAGCAACAGCTCCAGAAGCAGAAATGCCTCAAGCCCAAGCCGTCGCTCCTATCAAAACCGTTAAGCCCAAGCCTACTCAAAAAGGTGCAGAAGCTATACCTACTTCGTTAGGTGTAAAAGTTTTTCAAGCTCCAGACGGAACTTGGGGCTATCAATTTGATTATCCAAGTTGGCGAACAACAGAAGAAGGTATCGAATCAGTAAATAGATCTTTTAATCAAAATCAAGGAATCGCCACAAAAGAAGAAGCTTTAGCTTTAGCAACTGAAGGTAGAAAAAAAGCGATGGCTGGCACAATAAAAGAAGACGAGAGAGTAGCCACAGCACTAGAAAAACGGGGTGATGTACAAAAAGATGATTTACGGAAGGCTAGAAAATATCGCAAGGCCGCTGAAGAAGGCCGTAAACTATACGAAAAAGAATACCCAGAAGTTACTGCAACGAAGGTTGAAGCTCCCAAAGTTGAAGCACCAAAGGTTGAGGCTCCTAAAGTCAAAGAACCTGCGCTTCCGAAGTGGGAGGAGGTTCAGAAGAATAAGAACCAGATCCGCTTCTTGCGATCTACCTTAAGCAAAATAAACAAGGCACTACCTGAGGGTCAGAAGATCGAGGAAAAGGCTGGGTGGAAACGCGGGGATTACCTCAAAGCTCTCGAGACGCAGTATGGGAAGGTAGCTGGGCTAGAGAAGAATATTGATGCCGTGCCTGGGATGGCCGCGGAGGTAAACCCACTCGAGGCTATGAACTCCGACGAGAAGCGGAGAGCGAAGAAGAAAGCGAACCTTCGGCAAAAGCTCTACTCTGTTCGGGACAGCAAGCTGAACGAAGGCCAGCAGTCGTGGAAGGAGATGGCTTTCTCAAACATCCGTCGGATTGCAAAAGAGGTATCTGAGAGATACACAAACATACCGAACGTTGATGACTACATTTTCGATGACCTTCTCCGAAAGACTGCCAACTACCTTCAAAAGAAGAATACCTTTACCGAAGAAGAGCTGACATCAGAAGCAATTAGCTCAATCCTAGCGAGTTGGGCGGAGGATTCGGCTAAAGACGCAAGGGGAAGTGCCGACATCCAAGCACTTATGCGTAACTCTCCGATCCTAGATCAAACGGAGACCTCTGACAGGCCAGCTCGTACGCAAATGGAGTTGGATGAAGAAGAGCAGGCGGCTGGCGAGACGAAGCAGGCTAGAGCAGAGAGCGGAGCCAACGAACCTAGGGCTTCCAAAATCCTTCGTGAAAACGGCTATAACCCAGCTCGCGAGAAGCTTGGCCCAGACCAGAAACTAATTCTGGATTGGTTGGTTCACAAGCTAAGCGGTGGGCCAACGCCTTCAGGTATTGAGACAAAGAACCTTCAGTCGTATGAGGATTTGGCGAAGTTCCTAAGCGAGCTGAACAAGAAAAAGGTTTCCGCAAAAGCCGTATCCAAGATGGCTAAAGAGGCTCAAACGGCGCTTGCCGCGGAGCTAAATAACTCTGGAATAGGGGTCTCGACCGACCAGATCTCTATGGCTCTAACCCCAGAGGGTGAGAAGGCAAGGGCGAGAGCAAAGGAAAAAGCTGAAGCCAAAGAAAAAGTTAAGAAAGACAAGGCCGAGGCTCAAGAGTTGGCCGATCGAGGGAGGAACGTAACCCAGAATCAATACTTAGCCGAAAAACTTATCGAATTCCCCTTCAGCTCTACACCAGAGCAAAGGAGCAGACTTGCTTCCGAGGTTCTTACCCCTCTTGAAGAGGGTAACTTGGAGGAGGCTTCGGTAGAACAAAGACTTGAGAACATTAAGAAAGGACAACCAAATGAACCAATCGTTAAACAGCCCGAGCCTAGCAAACCTGTTTCCAGACGACGCAAACGCACAGGAGTTCGTGAACAACCTAGCGTTCAGCAACCATCTGGATCAGGCGATACACAATCACGGGGGACACCCGCATCTGTCGGATCTACTGCGAGCGAAAGCGAAACCAACCAGAATTCTGGAAGCCGTACACGACCTGGCCGAAGACAACCCGGAGTGGGCAAAGAACAGCCAGCAACTGCGGGAAATGTTCCCAGCCTCAAAGTCGACGCAGGCTTCGAAAACTTAGACATATCGAAAGCCGCGCGGGCAGCGTTAAACGATTTGTTTAACACCCTTAGGGCAATCCGATTCCCTGGGGAACTAAAGGTCGGGCAAACAGATAACCCAGTCTACGTTCTTAAGAGTGATAGGCAGGGGCTTTCTATATACGTAAGCCCAGAGGCTTTGCTTGCCCAGAAACGTCAGCTCATCCGCAAATTCGGCAAGGAGGAGGGAGCTAAGAGATGGGTGAACTGGCAACTGATGGCTGTTGCGACGCACGAGACAGTTCACAACGTCCATCTTAAACAGCTTGAGAAAGAAGCGGGTCAGCTTGGCCTTACTTTCGACCAGCACCTTAAGAACGAGGCCAAGCGAGTAGCTCGTCTGCTCAACAAGAATCGCAGGCTCAAGAAGCTAGTGGCTCGGCTTTACAACAACGATGAGGGCAAGTTTGCAAACGACGAACAGCAATACTTTGAATTCATTCGGATGATGGTCGAGAACGAAACTGTTGGGAGCGTCACCGAGGACAACACAATAACGACCGAAGAGCTTGCGGCCTTTATGGACGACATTGAGAGGAAATCTCTAAGCGACTTTATTGATTCAATCATTCAGGCGATCACCAACATCGCGGCTCGCCTAGTAGGTGTAAGGGACAACGATGCCCGGTACCTTATTAACACGACCCGCCTACTTAGGCAGAAGTCCTTAAATATTTTACGCCCGCCGATGCAAGAGAAAGCAGGTAACGCCTACGTCGAGCCTAAGAAAACGGAGTCAAAGTTTGAGAAGCCTCCCGTGACTCCCGAGGTTGAGAACAGCGGATTATTTACGGCTAGGAAAGAATTTCTCCAAGAGTACGCCAAAGAACTTGGGATCAAGGTACCGACGGCAAAGATTACTGGCGTAAGGTTCAACCCGAAGACAAGAAAGAGCGAAGAGTTTAAGACATACGTACCCACCTGGAACAAAGCTCAATACGTCGAAGCCATTCAAGCAAAACTCAAGGAGCTAGGGCAGAAAGCTAAAGCAGCTCGAAGTGAGGTTATCGGTGCGGCAATCCCGACCGATCGCCCTTACTGGATGAAGAACGATGGAGAAGTTCTTGAAGTTCCAGAAGAGGCTTTGATTGATTTAAACGCTATCGGCACACACGCCGAGACAGCCATCGAATGGCTCAACGAAAACCAACCAGAAGATCCTTTCTTATTGGAGTGGAGGCTTGTCGATACCTACAGCAAGAAGGAACAGCAAGAGAAGCCAGTCGAGGAGATGTTGAAACGTGGTTGGCTTCGGGTGGTGGGTGACGGGTTCAATCTGTATTTCGAGGGTAGCCCAAGCAAAACTCAACTAGACAAACTTCTTGAAGCCGCGATTGAAGACGAAGTTAAGCTTATTCAGGATCTTACTTCGATCAGCGGTAGGCCTCGGAGCAAGGTCGTATACGCGCCACCGCAGTCTGACGTTATCGGAGCTCCTGCTATGCCGAGGAGGGGCTTCCTTTCAAACCAACGTAACGGAAGCCAGAAGAAGATGAATCTCCCAGACAGCATTGACGAGCTGGCCTTTGAGCGAGAAGTTCCTGGCGGATCCCACCCAGTTGCGATTTACCAAGATGTCGACGGCAATCGGTTTATCGTCAAGACCGACCAAAGCCGGGAGCAGTTTGAGAACGAGGTCGCAGCGGAAAATGTATATCGCGTCCTCAACTATCCAGTTGCCGACTCCAAACTTATCGAGGTGGACGGGAAGCCAGCCAAAATTGCGGCATACCTTGCCGACGGCCAGAGCTTGAAGGAGTTTCGACAGACACATCAGAACAAGCCCGAGCTTATCAAAAAGATCTATGACCAGATTGCTGATGGGCTCTTGATCGACGCTTTCTTATTTAACTACGATTCAGTCGGCGTGACCAAGCAGGACAATGTGCTTATTCAGATGGCTGAAACGCCGAACGAGGATGGTGACGATACCGATATGATCTACACGACTTATCGGGTGGACAGCGGTGGCACGTTTGACACCAAGGCGTTTGAGGAAGAGCCAAGAAACGAGCCTTTCTACTACGATTCTATCAAGGTGTTTAAACAAAACTACCCGTACCTTAATTTAACTACCGACGACTTGATCGCCCAGCTTTCCGATCTTGTACTCAACGCAGACGCTATCATAAACGCAGTACCCCAGCGTCTCCAGCAGTACATGGGGAATCGTCTCCAATATATGGCTGATCAGCTTTCGGCTGTTGATATCATCACTCCAGTAACCGGGGTTACGGAGAAGCAAACGGAAGAGTTCTTTGAGAAACTGCGTGGCCAAATGGATGCGGTCGAGGTAACTCGAAATAACAAGGGTAACCTAATCAACAAGGCTACGGGTAAGGAAAGTATGGTTTCGGGTATGGGGTCGAAGGTTGTTCCGAAGTCCGAGTTCAGATATCGCCTCGAAAGAACCCCGCTGTTTAAGGCTTGGTTTGGCGATTGGGAGAACGCCCCGCAAAGCCGAGCCACCAGCAAGATCTTGGATGAGTCAGGCGAGCCAGCCTTGATGTACCACGGCACTGGCTCGTATCTCCAAAGGTATAGCGACCTCTACAAAGACGAACTCACCAACGCCATAAAGACTCCATCTTACCTCAGAAGGTTAGCAATGAATCGGTTCAAGGGTATTTGGACATCCACGATGAGGGAGTGGGCAGAACGATGGGCGACTAAGAATAATCCAGAGGGTCACTTCGAAGGCCAAGTGGTCATCCCTATGTACGTCAAATCGACCAAGCCTTTTGACCCAAGATCGCCAGAGAATATCGATCGGCTCCTTGAGGTGGTTAAAGGCCAAGGTTACACACCAGACCCAGAAGTTGAATTTGCTTTCCGATCTGGCCTGCACGATTGGCAAATTTTCGAAGGGAAGTTGGATTATCGGAAAGAAGACGGATCGCTGACTGGCCCAAGAAATATGCCAGATGTTGATGAGTTGAGGAAACAAGGGGTAAGCGAGGAAACGATCAAAAAGATGTGGGGCAAGACCTACGGATACCCAAGCCTCAAAAACATTATTGATCTTGGGTACGATGGCGTGTGGTTGAAAGAGGGCAGAGATGCAGAGGCAAGCCTAGCAATTGATGCCGCCCGAAGGCTGATGGCCGATCAGACAGACGCCAAGTTAAAAGCCGACTACGAACAAGCTTTGGCTAAGTACAACGAAAACTCTGCCTGGAACTTCTTGGCCTTCCGCCGGGATGGTGTGAAAAACGCAATGAACTCGGGTCGATTCAGCTCAATCCCAGAGCCTGCGGAAATGAAGAAGAGCCAACTAGCTCAGAAGCTGGAAGCCCTGATCACCAAAGACGGAGCCACGGGCAGAAACGTTCTTCGCTACAAGGGGCAGACGATGTATTCGACCAACTCAGCCGCAGCTCTGGCTAGCTACGCGGTCGCTTCTGATTCGGCTCTAAACCGCCACAACATTGCAAAGATTAAGTTTAAGGGTCAGCCCAATACTTTCATTTTCCAGCGGAGAACAGCTCCTTCCGCAACATCCGATCGAGCCTACCCAGTTAACGACATCCTCGGTGCGGCTGAAGTTCGGCCTAGGAGGTTTGGGGTAAAGCTTGAGAAGTATGTTTCAAAAGACGTTATGGGTCTTCTCAAGAAGAAGAACTACGAAACCCTCCCAGATTCAGTCACGCTCGAAGAGGCAAAGACGTACTTTGACAAGCACGGCCTAGAGAAAAGTGCCTTGGCAAGCTTGATGGATGATGAGGGCGAACCGATCCAAGCGGGGGCACAAGAGGCCTTGGGTATGCTGGTAATCAAAGGGTACAGAGAAGAAGCCAAGACAAGGCCAGAGGCCGCAGCGGAGATGGCGGCGTTCCTCGATCAGTTCTTAGAGAAGAGCACGAATACCGCTCGTGCCTTGCGGGCGTACCAGTTCATTTCGCTTCTTGGACCCGAAGGTATGGAGGCTCTTTACTACAAGAAGGCTCGTAAGCGCGACGCATTAATGAGGGAGAGCTTCAAAGAATTTATTAAGAAGGCTCAAGACAAACTCAACCCGCTTGCCCAAGACGCATTAGAGAAGGTCTTGAAGGATTTGGAGCAGGTTATTAATAAGGCCACAAATCTCTCCAAGTCCAATAACAGGAAGATTGCCGCCAAGACAACTATGACGTTGTGGCAACAATTCTCCGACAGCGTTGCCAAACGTATGACGGATAGTGTCGCCGAACGTCTTGCGGAGTTGGAGCCACAGGAGGGCGAAGGAGTCGTCGAGGGAGAAGGTGGTGCTGCAACGGTGGCGGGTAGCCCCAACAAGCCTAAGACGATCAATCAGGAGGCTACCGCGGCTCTTCGCCGGATTAAGGGGATGATCGACAATCTTTCCAAGGAACAGGGGAAAGCAATTAAAGATGTCGAAGTCGAAGGCAACCCAGAGAACGAGAACGCATCCAATGAGCAGATCGAAGATCTCATTAAACTAAAACAGAAAGCAAAGACGATCTCTAGAATGTCCGACCTACTGGCTCTCTGGCCGAAAGCCTTACAAGCTTGGTCGCAAATTAAAGACTCTGTTCGAGAAGAGGTTGCGGCAAACCCCAAGCTTGCCCCGATATTCAACGACTATTTGAAGACAGCCTTAGACCAGCCGTTCACGCTTCCCCAAATCAAAACCCTTCTTAAGGCCTCGGATATCGACCTCAAGACTCTGATACGCGAACACTTTAGGAAGAATACGATGCAGAAACAGGCATCGGACCTAGCTAAACTCTTTATTGAACAAGCTAATTTGGGTGAGGTATTTAACAAGACAACCGAGGCCGATCTGCTCCAAGCTCAAGGTGCTAATACCGAATCGACATCAGAAGTAGGTGTCACTCCGACTATTGCTGAGAAGCTTGAGACGGCAATTGCAAAGAGGATTGAGGAGCTCGTAAGAACAGAAGCAAACAAAGCACTTACCAACCTGATCAAGAGCCAAGCCGATAAGCGACTTGAGCCTAGCCTAAAAAGATTTCTAGACCGCCTTGTTAAAGCCACGTCGTTGGGGCTGATGGATAAAGATAATATAAATCTTTGGTCTCAATTTGCGGAACAAGAAGGTCTTACCGATCCCAAACTTGCTGAAGAAGTATACAACCTTGCCGAGGAAGCAGAGACCAAGCCAGAAGGTTACCAAAGAAACGTTTATTACCAAAAAGCAATGCGAGCGATCTACGAAAAGACGGAAATGAACAAGTGGGATTTCACGCTAACCTGGTGGTATTCGTCTATCTTGTCGGGATACGACACCCAGCTTGCCAACTTGTACGGCAATGCCTCGACGGCTTTCTGCGTCCTAATGCCAGAGCTTATCCATTCTTCTCTAACTGGAAACGCGGGGGCAGAGAAGAGATCCGCACTTCTTCGTGGAATCCAAGTCGGATGGGCAGATTTCCTCAACATTATGGGGACGGGTACTTCTTGGACTAAACAAGTTCAACTAAGCATAAGCAGTTTAAAGGCAACCGATACTGGGGAAGTGCTAAGAGAGCGGGCAAAAGGATTGCCCCAAAAACTAGGAACTTACTCGACAACCGTTTCAAGGTTTATGTCGGCTGTGGACTCCTTGTTTTACAATATGAACAAGGAGTATTATCTCTACAAATACGCCTACAACAAGGCACTAGAGCTTGGGTTAAGCCCCAAAGACGCTTCTGCCCAGGCCTTAGCTTCCGCTCTCCGTGACAGCAACTCGATGAAGAGCGCCCAGAGTGACGCCATATTGGAAGGATTAAAGCCGGGAACAAAAGAATTTAAGCTGAGAACCTTTGAGATCCTTGATCAACAGCTTGGGCAAAACAAGACCGAGTCTGGCGAAAGCCGTAACGTCGACACGCAAGAGTTACTTAACGAATCTGTCTTGTCGGCTTTGACCAATACTTTCCAACAAGAACCAAAAGGCTTCTTGGGTAACGTAATTCACTCTTTGAATGTTTTGGCCGCCAAACAACCAGAAACACGATTTGTAATTCCTTTTACAAGAATCGTTGGAAATGTTTGGAATATGTCCCTTGATATGGGCGTAGTCCCAGGCTTGATCAGATACTACGGACTCCCAACAGAGAAGCTCATTGGGCGTAGGCTTGGTAAATGGGATGATGTCAAAGGCGCTGAGCGTGAAATGATTAGGGGAAGGGCATTGGCTGGTTTGCTGTTCTTGACCCTAGCGGCTGGCCTTCAAGCTTTCGGGTACGACAAGGATTATGAAAAAGCCTGGTGGAGGATTAACGGATCTGGGCCAGATGATCCGGCCGCTAAGCTGGCCTTATCTAAGACTGGTTGGAAACCTTGGAGCATTAAGGTTGGAAACGCTTACATCAGCTACTTGCCTACTCCTTTGGCGATCCCGCTTGCTTTCTTGGGTGAAATTACAGACAACCACCATTACAAGAAAACAGGGGCAAAGGCTTTGTTTAACACGGCATCAGCAGTAAGTATGAGAGCCATCCTTGTTCCCTTCGATATGTTGTTCCTTTCAGGTTTGTCCGACTTATTCAAGAGCACAGACAGCTCGCAACCAGAGCAGGCAAAGGCAAGAGCTCTAGCATTTGCTGGGCGTCTTGGGAGTTCCTTGCTTATTCCAAATATTATTCGGGATATCGACCAGAAGATCATACCCAAGATCCTTAACGTGTTTGGGGTCGAAACGGATATGGATAAGAGGACAGCAAGAAATGGGCTAATGAATGGCATCTTTATTGCGAATACCCCAGTCCTCCGGGAGCTTTATGGGAAACCTGATGTAGATATGCTCGGTAACAAAATTCCGATTACTTCCCGTATCGCAACAGCTAGGAAGCCAGATCCGCTTGTAGACACATTGGCTTCGAAGAACGCTTTCCCTAACCCCCCGAGGAGAGAGCTTTTGTTAGGTATGATCCCTATGGAAGAGGATCAATACTACCAATACAAAGTGGATCGGGGAACAATGTTGAACCAAATATTGAATACGCCCGAGATGGTTCAGCAACTAAAGGAATCTTCTTCGTTTGTTGCTCAAGAGATTGTTAAGAAAGTGACCTCTTCGGCTACTGAATACGCCAAGAATATGGCGGTCAAACGAATGGTTGATTCAAACGACGAGAGAATACAAAAACTTCAGAGTTTGGGCGAGTGGATTCAAAACCAAGAAGAATAATCCTTTGGTGAGAAGCCAAGGCAAGAAACCAAGAAACAACCCAAACAAAAGAATGCAAGCCCCCGATACAAGATGAGCAAAGATACGTACTAATACATCATACGAATAATACAAACATCCGTAGACAATTCCGACCTCTTGACGATTTACCTTCATATAATATCCTCCTTTAATAACGAAACATAATAGGAAATCAATACACAAAACATATGGGCTTAGGCACGCAATCTCCTGGTGATCAGAAACTTCAGAATCTCTTTGGTAAGGGAGTTTTATCTGGCAAGACGGGACTCATTGTCCAAGCCGCTTCTACGGCTGGGATAAGCCCCGAACTTTTTGCGGCTGTCATTGCCCATGAAACTGGTCGAGGGACAAGCAACGCTATTCAAAACTACAACAACCCCGCTGGGATTATGGATCCCAAAAGTAAATGGACTAAACTTAAGAAGTTTGATTCGTTGGGTGAGGGGTTGCTTTATTCGGCTAAGAACCTTAAGCGAAGGCTCGATCAGGTTGGTGGCGATGTGGATAAACTAGCTGATGTCTATGCCCCGAAAGGCGCGGCCAACGACCCAACAGGTTTGAACAACAACTGGTTGTCGGGGGTCAACAAATTCTACAGTGAACTTGCAACCAAAGAAACGCCTTCGGCCAATGTCGAGCAAGGTAGTAAGCCAGAACTAGCATCAACAGCCGCAAAATAATAACTGGCGTTAGAACCGCCAGAAGAAAAACTAGTCGTGCCATTTGATGGTTAGCTCAATGCCATCACCATTAAAATCTGGATCTGCCCATAGTTCGAAAGATTGATGCTTTTTGCATAAATCAGTAAACTCTGACAAAGCCTTACGACTCACCTGGAACGACCCGTTGCCATCAAGAACAGCGGCACCAATGAAAAACTTTAAAAGCTTTGTCCCGGCGTCACTTGCCCCGTTGAGAAGGACAAGATTAACTTCTTCTTCCTCTTCGCCTTCGTCGTCCTCTCTAGGGCTAACTTCATCTATATCGTCGTATTCGTCCACCAAACAAGGTTGAGTCTACAACAAAGTGTGTCAAGATACCCAAGTGAGATTAAAAGATAAAACAATAACACCGCCAACTGGATTCTTCTATAAAGACCACGATACCAAGGCAATTATTACTGCTGTCACATTTGATGAGTTGTTAGCGAATGTAAATCGCCACCGCCACCTAAACGGACTTGTCTTGAACGGAAACCAAGAGCAGATGATACACGATCAGATCTGCGACAAAATTGATAAGAGCTTGTGCGAAAGCGTTGGGTTGGGGGACATAGTTCATACCTTTGCCCAACCTATTGCAAAAGCTATCGACCAAGTCGTTGGCACAAACATCCAAGGTTGCGGAGCTTGTGCCAAGCGACGGGCGATGCTCAATAGCTAGGGAGTTAGGTCAATTACTGGCGTCAAAATAAATGGCGCCAGAAGTTCTCGCTCGGTTATCAGATACGGACTTTCAAGAACTAGGGTAGATGGTCTTAAGCCAGTGCCATAATCGTTAGTTGCACTACCCAAGAACTCTGGGCTTCCGTTTGGCCCATAGTCATTGGTGAATGAGTTGATAAACTCTGGCGCTCCCCAAGGTCCGTAGTCATTAGCTGTTGAATATAGCAGATCTGGATTGGCAGAGATCAAAACTTCCTGAGCCACCAGCGGGCTGGCAAGAGACGCTATCATCAAAAAAATCTTTACCATTGGTTCTCCTTTCCTTCATTGAAGATATCCTCCCAAGATATAGGTAGGGTCTTTTCTTTGGTCGGCCACTCTCGATCGATCTCGAGTTGTAACCAATCCATACAGACTCCAGCAGATTCCACGGCACACTCCTTGTGGCCGTGTTCGCAAACGTGGGTGGCAGGTTCATCCGCTCCCCACATCCAGTAACCTAGTTTGTCTTCTTTAGTCTTTAGTTCTTCTTTCAAGTTATCCTTTTGTTAACGGGTCTTGTCCAAACGCAACAACCATATCGTACCAGAATTGGCAGTAAGCGTTGAGCTTATGCTTCTGGTGTTTGGACTCGCCAATCATTCCCTTAAAGCTGGTGTAATCCACGGAGTTGCCAAGCCTTGCCAACACCTTGGGCAAGTCATTCGGGTGGATGAAGATGCGGTAAGTATAATCCACATCTTCACGCATTGAGATCTCGGGGGTGATCTTAAGGGACAAGCCCCGGATCTCATTGATCAGTCTCTTCATATCATCTTCGCTTCGTCCCCGAACATGAATCACGGATTCATACTCTGGGAACTGATAAGCTTTCTTGTTCGACATCGAATAGAAACCGAACTTGGTTGCTATCCACATATTGAGGCCTCCTTAATTTTGTTGCCGATCCATTCCATGCAGGGAACTGCCATCGAATTCCCTAACGCTTTGTAGCGTGGACCATCGGGGCATTGATCGGCTGGCTTACCCCTCCAAGGAATTAGTGTATGCTCATCTGGAAATCCTTGCAAACGCTCGCACTCTTTGGGGGTGAGGCGACGGACTGCCATTCTGTCTGCTGGGTTAATCACACCTCCTGTATGATTAATGTCAGAGGCAGAGGATGAAAGTGTCTGCGAAGTATGATTGACTGTCTTGTTGTAACAGTCGACCGCAACAGCCACTTGGTTATCCCCCATATCCTTCCGTAAGGTAGGGGACATCTCCTTCACGAATCTACTTTCGTTACCCTCTCTGGATGCAATCCCAGGTTCAAAGGCAATTGCCTCTTGGACAAGTGGGACATTCCCACCGCCTGTTCCGTACCTTGAAACACAAGACGGGGCAACTTCGAGGGGTCCAGTAACTCGAGAGTCATTGGGGTGATTCTCATATAGGACTGCATGCTTGTCGCCCTTGGTCAGGGTGGGGCAGGGGTCACCCGGCTTACCAATACCTAGCCCGTTACCCTTGCCGTCTTGCTTGTCACCACGCTTGCCAGCATTTCGGGTGGCTTGGTCGTGGATAGGGATAGCAACGGCGTGGGGTCCTCGGGCTACCAGAGGATCCATTGTTTCGCATTGCTCAATGTGCGGTTTGTACTGAGCGTTCTCGCCTTGGTTAAAGGCAGCACGATCAATCACAATAGGAGACCCAACTAAACCAGATCCCCCTTGGGAAAATAGTTCTTGGTTGGAGTAACCGATTGTTCTTCCTGAGCTAGATCCACCCGATTGCATTATTGTTGGATGAACTCCTGAGCCATCCCAATGAGACTTCTTTGTGGCAACCAAGTCGGTGGCATCCTTGTAATCCCTAGCCTTCATCGTGGATGCCGAGCCGTCATCGGAGTATTCCCCAAAGGCTTGCATCCTAAACGCAGTAGCTTGTTGAACAGCCGTGATCTCGCTTATTGCTTCTGAGCTACATCCTCCTCGACTCCCTTTGCATTGGGTGATTGTCGGGCTAACAATACTTGGAAGTATGTGCCCAGCTCTAACAGTCTGGTTGGTTAACTTTCCGCCTCCACACTCTGTGTCAATGGCTCCGACACAACCCGTGTCAACGCTTCCTTCAGCATCGGGGGCAAGTCCTTTCCTCGCTTCTCGGCTCGGCGCAGTATCCCTGCGCAAGCCTTCCCACTCAAATAGAACCTTGGCTGGATCTCCTTGGTCTCGAGGACATGCGACAAGGAAACAACGCTTGCGTCGTTGGGCCACACCGAAATATTGGGCGTCAAGGCATCGCCAAGCGATTGACCTTTTGGGACCATACACACAACCTGCGTCTGCCCATTTTTCCCCTGGCGGTTTGAGCTCACCATCTTCCCCGGCAAGTGCTCCCAGAAAGCAACCGAACCCGTTGTCCCTTGAGGAAAGGACACCGGGCACGTTCTCCCAGAGGATCCACTTTGGGTTGAAGTGATCTGCGATGTTGACGAAGGTGAGTGAGAGACCGCCTCTTGGGTCGGCCAATCCTTTCCTGAGTCCCGCGACGCTAAACGCTTGACACGGTGTTCCTCCGACCAAAACGTCAATTGCTTCTTTGAATTTCCATGATTCATATTTAGTCATATCTCCTAGGTTGGGAACCTCTGGCCAGTGGTGATTCAGCACCGCTGACGGGAATGGTTCGATTTCTGAAAAGGCGACGGGCTTCCACCCAAGTTTCTCCCAGGCAACGGAGGCCGCCTCAATGCCTGAACAAACAGACAAGTATCTCATTTGGTTACTGCCTTTCTTGAGTAGCCCGTAAAGCCACTCTTCTTTCGTAGTAAGCTCCTAGCCTTGGATGCTTCCGACCCAGCGGGCTGTGTCCCGTGGATCAAGAGAGCAAACGATTTCTCGTTGGGTCCGTAGGCAAGGCTGTCATCGTGATCGATCTCAAGGCCGCGGATGTTTGCGGCTTCTTCGCTGAAGGCCACATATGCAGTCTTGAGGTTGTGCTTAATGGCTAGGTCATCGTGAGTACCGCCAAGGCTAGCAGTCAGCCGAATGTTTGACGGAAGTTTGTCAAGACGAGCCAACCAAAAAGGAATCGATTTGGTGTAGGCGTAAAACAAAACGTGCGGGTTTCTGTTGGCAACCTCAAGCCAAGCATCGAAGTAGGCTAGGCTAAAGAAGTCTCCACCTTCGTGAATTCGAACAAGCTTGGCTTTCTTAGGCAGTGCCGAGGAAAGCAAGTCAGCCATCTCGAGGGTAGTCTTGTGATGTAGCGATGTGAGATTAGCCCACCGCAGTTTCCTTGCGTCCTTCCGAAGGCTCTCGGTGCTGGCCGAGAAACAACGAACCTGTGTGTGTGGTCCATCAGTAATCTTGCCAGTAACGGGGTGAGCTCTCGACAAACACTCCTTTGCGCAAGGGCAGGTATACCCAGCTGGAGTGTTGAAGATCCATATACCTCGTAGCTTGGCATTCCCTTTAACGAATCTTGGACTCATAAAGAGGGAACGGGCTGAACACGAAACGTTGGGAAGGTTGCTTCTGTGTAGCACCCATCCACGAGGGTGGCGGGTTCTTTGACACCGACGGCTGAGAGAACTTCGATTAGTTTGTAAACGTCTAATGTCCTCTTCATCCCATCGGATGCCTTAACGATCCACGAGTTACCCTCGAAGAAGCGGTTGCCCGTCTCCTGGTAGGTAAGCTTGAGGAGGGGGAGTACTGCTTCCCGTACTTTCTCTGCTTGGTTTCTCTTGGCGGTTGCTTCGCCAAACGTGTCGATCTGTTCCGTGGTTAACGGAATTATAGATTTCATTGTAGTGTCCTTTCTTTGGTTAAGCGGCAAGGCGTAAGCGATGAGGCTTCTGCCTCATATGTCTCTTACGACCTAGGAATAATTGAATATCCCTTGGCTGTTCCTTGCTCTTGGGTGTCTTGCAAACGGATGCGGTGAAGTTTTTAGCCTTGGCGTGTCGAACGGTGTGGGTGTTGACGCCCCACTTCCTTGCAATTTCGGAGATGGGTTTGCCAGCCTTGTACATTTCCTCCCACTCTTTCCATCGTTTCGATACGCTTGCCACATCCCGGTAGTACGTCTCCGAACCCTTGACGTTGACAAAGGTTGTATGAGATGTCCGTACCTTGAGATGCTCAGCAAGTTCCTTGGCTAGATCCTCAGTAACCTTGCGGTAGCTGGCCAAGTCTTGTTCGGTTTTAAGAACAAGGTTGGTGAGGGTGGATAAAGTACCTCGGAGCTGGTCGATCTCGTTCTTGAGGATCGGTACTTCCGATTGCTCTACTAGTTTCTTTAGTGTTTCTTTCATATTTCTCCTTTAATAGTTGTCAACCTTGCGAAGCTTTCTGCAAACACTTCTCAGGTCATTTGCAATTTCACGCCAGGTTGTTGCATCTCTTTTCCATTTCTTTATCTGGTCACTAGCACCAGAACTTCTTTCCAAACCTTGTGCAGATGCGTCACAAAGTTTCGCCAAGTAATTTACATCGCTTCCAAGTCTTCTCATTTGGTTTTACCTTTGAGGAACAATTGCTCGACAAGGTGTATCTTCCCTTGCCAGTACCCAACGTCGTAGCTCATTGAACAACTGGATACCCTTGTCCCTTCGGAGAACTCGAGAACATCTTCTGCTTTCTTAAGCTTTTCCTTAAAGGTCTTGTATATTTCACCCACTTCTTTCTTTGTCATTTATGCTTCCTCCATTGCTTGCTTTAATTGTTTTTCGTTATCGGCGACTAAGTAGTAGGTCTCTTGGTTTTCACCAAGACTCATAGTGGTATGCACAGTCAGCGGTAAATAAGCATTTTCTCCGTTCGATGTGCGACCGATAATTAATATGTGTTTATGTTTCATGACTTCTCCGTGGCTATCTCTTCAGCCTTCTCTTGTGTCTTCTCGAACAAGGCTTCCTGTGCTGCTTCGATAAGGGCGGGTGATGGGTCGGTGAGGGGAGTGTCCGATCCAGCGGGGTAGA
>Ga0209552_1000017_pt1 | contig 56145 bp, 51 predicted proteins | sample LauGreFaBDMM15SD_2_FD_188214 | JGI IMG/M metagenome (GOLD analysis project Ga0209552, IMG submission 188214) | Freshwater lake microbial communities from Lake Michigan, USA - Fa13.BD.MM15.SD (SPAdes) (version 2) | ecosystem: Environmental > Aquatic > Freshwater > Lake | place: Lake Michigan, USA... | reverse complement strand
CGCTGCAAAGTTTGATGGAAGAGCCCCTGCTTGATGAACCCGAGGCCATGCATTTGTCCATGCAAGCTGAATGGGAGGCCAACTCGCCAGGCTGGGTGGCCGCTTGCAACAAGGCTTGGTTAAGGCATCACTTGTCGCAGCTACAAGCCATAGGCCATGTGGTGCACCGCATCGTGCCAGAGTGGGCACCTAGCACCGTCAAGGGCGAGGTTTCGGCTTGGGTCAGCGGCACGCCAGAAGACGCTTGGCTTTGGGTGAATAACACCCAAGGCGCATGGCGCTTGCCGCTTCTTGCCGGCTTGAAATATTGGACCGAGCAGCTTCAGTCTTTGCCCAATGCCCAAGACATTCCCGCAAGAGTCGTCATACAGGCCGATCCGGCCGTGGCCGATCTTGCGCAAAATGCTTTGCGCCAATTGCAATCACACAATCAGGCTGCTGTTTCGGAGCGTTTCAACACATGGCGCATTGAAGTGGTCACTGCCGTTCAACGCTATGCAAAAGCCGGCGCAGCCAATTGGGACTTGGCGCAGTTTGAATTTGCAGCACATGGCTCTGCTCGCTGGCTTCAAAAAGCCAATCGCCTTTGGCAAACTTTTGCCAAGGGTGAGGCATGGAAACCTGCGCGTTGGAGCTTGGCTTTGCTGGTGCTAGCTCAATGTGTGGGTGTGAACGTGGCGGCATGGCAGCTCAATGCCCAAGTGAAGTTGCAAAGAGATTTACAAAAATCCATCCTCACACAAAGTTTTCCGAATGTCACGGTGGTAGATGCGCCGCTGCAAATGGCCAAAGAACTAGAACGCTTGCAACGCAACTCAGGTGCCGTTTCAGCACGCGATTTCGAGTGGGTACTGCAAGCAGTTGGCGCAAGTCTGCCTGCGGGTCAAAGTATTTCCAACCTTGACTATCAAGTGCAAGGCAATGGCGAGACTCGGCTGCAGGGCTTGCAATTGACTGAAGCGCAAAACAGCGAGTTTGCCAAGGCCCTTCGCAACCAAGGCTTGGACGCCCAACTCAGTGGTGCGCAATGGCGCATCGTGGGCTTGAAGGCAGGGTTTTGAGCATGAAATTCTTCAACATCTTTCAAGCGCTTCCTGAAAAAGATCGCCAACGCCTTTTGGTCTTGGCCACCCTATTTCTGGCCCTCATGCTTTGGACATGGAACTTGGCACCCGCTTTGAAAACTTTGCGCGAAGTGCCGCTTCAATTGTCGCAACTCGATGCACAAACTCAGCAATTAAAAACCATGCAGGTGCAAGCGCAAACTTTGCAAAAATTACCGCGCATCAAACCCAATGAATCTACCAGCTTTTTGCAAAAAACAGCCTCTGAAGTTTTGGGCAACGGCGCCAGACTGAACATCGAAGGCACGCGTGCGACCCTCACACTGAGCGGTGTGTCTGCCGATTCACTGGCGCAGTTTGTGGCATTGGCAAGGATTCAGTCACAAGCGATGACCATTGAAGCGCATCTTCAAAAATTCTCGGCTTCTGGATCGGCCAACAAAGACAGCAAAGAACTTTGGCGCGGGGCGCTTATTTTGAGTTTGCCGGGCGGGTAAAGATGCGCGCGAATCCATCACCCTTCAGCTTGAACCTTGGCGTCAACGCCAAAGACAAGGTGCGCTTGCCATTCGGTCAAAGAGGCTGGTCTTGGGCCGTGCTCGGCGCCGTCATGGGCGGCTTGCTGGCATTGCTCATTCATTTGCCAGCGCAGTGGCTTGCTCAAGCTTTGCTCAATGCCACCCAAGGTCAAGTGCAACTTCAAGAGGTGCAGGGTTCGGTCTGGCAAGGCTCGGGCAAATTGGTTTTAACTGGGGGTGAAGGCAGCCGCGATGCCTTGGCATTGCCAGGACGAATTCAATGGCAAACGGGTATGTCATTGAATGCTGCCAATCACCCTCAATTCAATTTCAATTTAAACGCACTCTGCTGCATGACCCAAGCCGCGCGGCTTTCATTGCAAGCCCCTGAGCGTCTTCAAGTGTGGCAATTGCAAGTAGACGACCATCAATCTCAATGGCCTGCACATTTGTTAAGTGGTTTGGGCGCGCCTTGGAACACCCTTCAACCTGAAGGCACCCTCAAATTGGAAACCAAGCAATTGCGGGTCAATTTCCAAACGCAGCCAAGTTGGCTCCAAGGCGAGATCACACTCACTGCAGAAAACATGTCGTCCAAATTGAGCACGCTCAAACCCATGGGCACTTACCAAATCAATTTAGGGGGCGCTTCTGCCGCCAACCCTTTGCCTTCCTTGTCCTTGACCACGCAGTCTGGCAGTTTGCTTTTAAGTGGCCAAGGTCAATGGCAAGGCTCACGCCTTCAATTTCGGGGCGAAGCCTCTGCCGTGCCTGAGCACGCAGCAGCTTTGTCAAATTTGCTGAACATCATCGGACGGCGCCAAGGGGCGCGCAGCTTGCTTTCACTAGGTTGAACACCATGGCTTCACAAACACATTCCTCCAACAACCTCACATTGCGCTTGCGCTTGCCGCGCTGGGCCATCTGTTTAGGCATGGCCTTGCCCTTCGTGTTGGGGGCCGTTCATGCCACAGCACAAGCCCCACAAGCTAACAAAAAAACCGGTGGCAATTCTGGCAACGCGCCCGCCAAAAAATCTCCAGAACCCGTCACATTGAACTTCATCAATGCTGAGATTGACGCAGTCGCCAAAACCTTGGCCACCTTGTCTGGCCACAATGTGGTGGTTGACCCAAGGGTCAAGGGCACCATCACCCTGACCAGCAACGTGCCCGTGGCACCTTCGCAAGCACTCAGATTGTTTGCAGCCCAATTGCGCACGCAAAGTTTTGCATTGGTCGAGTCGGCAGGTTTGTATTTGGTGGTTCCTGAGGCAGATGCCAAGTTGCAAAGTGGCGGTGTGTCTGCAGGCGCGGTGCCAGCCTCGAATGGTCAAATCGTCACGCAAATTTTTCAGCTGAACCATGAGAGTGCCAACAATTTGGTGCCCATACTGCGTCCGCTCATCAGCCCCAACAACACCCTCAATGTGAACCCCGGCACCAATGCCTTGGTCATTACCGATTACGCCGACAACCTGCAACGCTTGGCGCGCATCATTGCCGCACTCGATGTGGCTAACGCCACTGGCGTTGAAGTCATTCCACTTAAAAATGCTTTGGCCACTGATCTGGTTCCCATTTTGCAACGCCTGCTTGACTCTGGTGCCGCCAGCGGTGCTGCACCCGCGGCAGGCCAAACCGATGCCACTTTTAAAACCACGGTGTTGGCCGAGGCGCGAAGCAACTCACTCATCTTGCGCGCCGCCAACTCGGCCCGCATGACGCTGGCCAGATCTTTGGTGTCACAACTGGACCAACCGGCAGACAAAGGCCCCAATGCCGCAAGCGGCAACATCCATGTGGTCTATTTGAAAAATGCCGACTCAACCAAATTGGCCGCAACTTTGCGGGCAGCCATCTCTGCACAGGGCAGTTCTGCGGGCGGCGCCAACAGCGCCATGGCCACTGGCATGACCAACACCACCAGCACGGCCAACAACGCCGCAGCTGGCGGGGGTGCCAACGCCAGTTTCAACAGCGCAGGCGGCCAACCCTCAACAGGCGGACAAATTCAAGCCGATCCCTCCACCAACTCGCTCATCATCACGGCACCCGAACCTCAATACCGACAACTGCGCGCAGTCATTGAAAAGCTTGACGCTCGGCGTGCGCAAGTTTTTGTCGAGAGTTTGATCGCTGAAGTCAGTGCAGAAAAAGCCGCCGAATTTGGCGTTCAATGGCAAGGGCCTTTGGGTGGCAAAGGCGACACCAACATCGGCCTCTTAGGTACCAACTTTAGAGTGGGTGGCGCCAACCTCATCTCACTGGCTGCCCAAGGCGCCAGTGGCACTGTGGCGCCTTCGTCTGGCCTCAACATTGGTGTAGCGCACAACAACAACGGCACCTACGTGCTGGGCTTTTTGGCGCGTTTTTTACAAACCACCGGCGATGGCAATGTGCTGTCAACGCCAAACCTTTTAACGCTGGACAACGAAGAAGCCAAAATTGTGATTGGTCAAAACGTGCCGTTTGTCACCGGTCAATACACCAACAACAACAACGCGGCAGGCTCGGTCAATCCGTTTCAAACCATTGAGCGAAAAGATGTGGGCCTCACGCTGCGGGTGAAGCCGCAGATCAGCGAAAACGGCACCGTCAAATTGCAAATTTACCAAGAGGTCAGCCGGCTAGATCCCGCTTCCATCAACTCTGCCACAGGCCTCATCACCAACAAGCGCTCAATTGAGTCCAGCGTTTTGGTGGAAGATGGCGGCATTGTGGTCCTAGGTGGTTTGCTTCAAGACGATTTTGGCAACAGCCAAGAGCGAGTACCCGGACTGGGCGATGTGCCTTTGTTTGGCAACCTGTTTCGCGCCGATTCTCGAAGCCGTAAGAAAACCAATCTGATGGTGTTCTTGCGTCCCGTGGTGGTGCGCGATGGCGCTTCTACAGAGAACCTGTCCTTGAGCCGTTATGAGCAAATGCGCAGCGTTCAAATGGAAGCCACGCCCAACAGCAGCCCTGGACTGCCCGCCATTGGCTCACCCGTCTTGCCAGAATCGACACGCAAACCTTAATGGCACACCGCTACCCGCTCCCTTACGCGTTTGCGCGCAGCCACCAACTTTTATTGGAGGACGACGGCACGCGCCTGACGCTTTGGCTTTGCCCAGAGAGTGGGCCCAATGCCATTTCTGAAGTCATGCGCAAATGGGGCCATGCTGAGTTGTCTTTGGACATTGCACGCGAAGACACATCAGATCTCAGACAACGTGTCAGCAAAGCCTATACCGCGCAATACGGCCCCGGCGAATCGAGTGCAGCTGCTGTGGTCAGTGAGGTGGAGTCGGCCGCCGATTTGTCACGCATGATGCAAGAACTGCCCGCTGTTGAAGACCTGCTAGAAACCAGCGACGATGCGCCCATCATTCGCATGCTCAATGCGTTGCTCACCCAAGCGGCTCGCGACGGCGCCAGCGACATTCACATTGAACCTTATGAGCGCCACTCTAGTGTGCGCTTTCGGGTGGATGGCAACTTGCGTGAAGTGGTTCAACCCAACCGCGCGTTGCACGCGGCCCTAATTTCTCGACTGAAAATCATGGCCGAACTCGACATTGCCGAGAAGCGCCTGCCACAAGATGGCCGCATCAGTTTGCGTTTAGGGTCACGCGCGGTCGATGTCCGAGTTTCCACATTGCCCAGTGCACACGGCGAGCGTGCGGTGTTGCGCTTGCTTGATAAATCTGAAACTCGATTGAGTCTTGAATCAGTCGGCATGCAAGGTGCCACCCTGCAACGTTTTCAGCAATTGGTCACCCAACCCCATGGTTTGATTTTGGTCACGGGCCCTACCGGCTCGGGCAAAACCACCACGTTGTATGCGGCTCTGCAAAGCTTGGACGCTACTGGCAGCAACATCATGACGGTGGAAGACCCCATTGAATATGAATTGGCAGGCGTGGGGCAAACACAAGTTAATTCGAAGATTGATTTGACCTTCGCCAAGGCATTGCGCGCCATTTTGCGACAAGACCCCGACATCATCATGATTGGTGAGATCCGAGATTTTGAAACAGCCCAAATTGCCATCCAAGCTTCCATGACGGGCCACTTGGTGCTGGCGACCTTGCATACCAACGATGCCGTCAGTGCCGTCACACGACTGACTGACATGGGCATTGAACCCTTTTTATTAAGCTCTTCGCTGTTGGGCGTTTTGGCTCAACGCTTGGTGCGAAAAGTTTGTACAGCATGCCAAGGCCGCGGATGCTCATTGTGCGGACAAACTGGGTATGCCGGACGCACAGGCATCTTTGAATTGATGACCACCGATGACGCGCTACGTGCCCAAATTCATGCCAAACAATCTGAAGCCACTCTTCGCGATGGCGCGCTGGCCGGCGGCATGGTGCTGATGCGAGAAGATGGTGAACGGCTGGTTCAGTTGGGCATCACACGCCCAGAAGAATTGCTTCGCGTGACACGCGATTGATCTGAACAGCCCATGCCTGCCTATTCTTTTGAAGCACTGCAAAACGATGGCGTCCTGCGCAAGGGCGTGATCGAGGCTGACAGTGCCAAAGCTGCGCGGGGACAATTGCGCGCACAGTCTTTGGTGCCATTGGCTGTGCAAGCGCTGGCTCAAAACGCTTCTGAGAAAAAAAGCATTTGGCAAACCAACATCGGCTCTGGCAAATGTTTTTCTGCCAATGCCTTGGCCGTTTGGACTCGGCAATTGGCCAGTTTGGTCGGCAGTGGTTTGCCCCTAGAGCGCGCCTTGGCCGCTTTAAGCGATGAAGCCGAATCAGAAAAACAGTCGCATTTGGTGGCCAACTTGCGCGCCGAAGTCAATGCTGGTTTGGGCCTGGCCAAGGCTATGTCGCAGCACCCCAAAGAATTTTCAGCTTTGTACACCGCGGTCATCAGTGCCGGCGAACAAGGCGGCAATTTGGGCGAGGTGCTTGGCCAACTGGCAGACGATTTGCAAGATCAGCAAACACTCAAAGCCAAACTTTTAAGCGCATCTTTGTACCCTGCCATCGTGAGCCTCATTGCTTTGCTCATTGTGATTTTCCTGCTTAGCACCGTGGTGCCGCAAGTGGCGCAAGTGTTTTCTGGCAGCCAGAGAAAATTGCCCGCACTCACTGTGGCCATGCTGGCCCTCAGTGATTTCGTTCGCAACCACGGCTGGACTGTGGCACTGTTGCTGGGCTTGAGTTGGTTCGGATTTCAGCAAGCCATGAAGCAACATGCTTTGCGCTTGCGCTTTGACGCTGCCGTTTTGCGTTTGCCCGTTGTTGGCAGACTGGCCACAGGTTACAACACGGCTCGCTTTGCCAGCACGCTGGCCATGCTCACTGCAGCGGGCGTGCCCATTTTGAAGGCCATGCAATCGGCCGCCGACACGCTCTCCAATCAGGCCATGCGAGAAGATGTGCTCGATGCCTTGATCTTGGTGCGTGAAGGCGCCCCTTTGGCCATGGCCATGGGTCAGAAAAAACGCTTTCCCAGTTTGCTGTCCATGTTTGCGCGCTTAGGTGAGCAAACCGGTCAACTGCCTCTCATGTTGCAACGCGCGGCTCAACAACTTTCGGTCGATGTGCAGCGCCGTGCCTTGGCCTTGGCCACCATTTTGGAGCCCTTGCTCATTGTGGCCATGGGTGGTGTGGTCATGCTGATTGTGTTGGCGGTACTCATGCCCATCATGGCCTTGAATCAATGGGTTCGATAACCAGGAGCATGCCATGGCAGCCAGCCTAGACGGTCAGTTGGTGGTGGCGATTTCATCGCGCGCCCTATTTGATTTTGAAGAAGAAAATTTGGTCTTCGAGCAAAGCGACGACCGTGCTTACATGAAGCTGCAGTTGGAGCGGCTGGAAGAGCCCGCCAAACCAGGCGTTGCATTTTCTTTGGTGAAAAAACTCTTGGCCTTCAACGATGCCACAACGCAAAGGGTCGAGGTGGTCATCTTGTCGCGCAACGACCCCGTGTCGGGCATGCGTGTGTTCAGGTCGGCGCAGCACTATGGCTTGTCGATTCAACGCGGCAGCTTCACGCGTGGGCAGTCGCCATGGCGGTATTTAAAACCTCTGAATGCCAATTTGTTTTTATCGACACACCTATCCGATGTGCGCGCCGCCTTAGACGCTGGCGTACCTGCCGCTCAGGTCTACCCCCATTCTGCGCATGCGTCTGAAGCACACCCGCATGAAGTGCGCATTGCATTTGATGGAGATGCTGTTTTATTTTCCGATGAGGCAGAGCGTGTTTTTCAATCACAAGGCTTGTCTGCCTTTCAAGCGCATGAACATGCCAAGGCCTCACAACCCTTGCTGGCTGGGCCTTTCAAGCCTTTACTGGCCGCCCTTCACAGGCTTCAACAAGAGGGCACACCAGCGATTCGCGTCAGAACTGCTTTGGTCACAGCGCGCAGTGCGCCCGCTCACGAGCGCGCCATTCGCACCTTGATGCAGTGGAACATTGAGGTGGACGAGGCCATGTTCTTAGGCGGCTTGCCCAAGGGGGAGTTTCTCAAAGAGTTTGAACCCGACTTTTTCTTTGACGATCAAACGGGTCACATTGAATCGGCAGCGCAGCATGTGCCAGCAGGCCATGTTGCCAGTGGCATTAGCAACCCGCCGCCCAGCAGCATCCCTTCAAGCGACGCCTAAAACTTAGCTTCAGGTTTCAGACGAATTGACCGGCGTGGGGGCTTCTTTTCTGCGCCCCTCGCGCCGTGCTATCCAAACCGTGGACACCAAAATGACTGCAGCGCCCAGCCAAGTCCATTGACTTGGAAAATCGCCAAACACCAACCATCCCAAGAGGGATGCCCACACCAAGTCTAAGAATCTGAGTGATTGCGTGGCAGAAATATCGGCCACACTGAAGGCCTTGGTCAGGCTGTAATGGCCGATGGTACCCAGCAGGCCGGCCACCATAAAGCCACCCCATTGCCAAAGCGTGGGCGCTTGCCAATTTATCAAAGCCAAAGGCAAGCTGAACAAGGTGACTGAGATCGATTGCCACATCACAATGACACCTGGCTTTTCTGTTCGGGTGAGATGCTTGGTCATGAGAAACGAGGCTGCAAACACAGGCGACGAAGCCAGCATGACCAAGTTGTACCAACCCCCTGTGCCCGACAAGTTGGGGACCACCACCACCAACACACCTGCAAAGCCAATCGCTGCCGCGATCCAACGGTCTTTGCGCATAGGTTCGCCCAAAAACCACGCGGCACCCAGCATGATGAAAATAGGACCGGTGAAGCCAATGGCCGTCATGTCAGCCAAGGGGATTTGGGGCAATGCAACGAACCACAGCATCAAGCCAATGGTGTGAACGCCGCCACGCCAAAATTGGCCTTTCACATCGTTGGGCGCATAGGCCGCCAAGCCTTGGTACCAAAGCAGTGGCAACATGATCAAGAGGCCACAAAAATACCTGAGAAACTGCGCTTCAAACGGGTCCATTTGCATGGCAAAGGATCGCGCAATGGTGTTCAACAATGAGAAGGCCAAGCCCCCCAGTGCCATCCATGCCATGCCCCGAACGGGGGCTGGCAAGCGTTCAAAACGGCGGGTGTTTTGGAGACGCGCGAGGGTTAAGAATCGCTGAAGCGAAGTGGGGACAAATCTTGGCACCCATGGACTATAAATTACAGCGGTATGACGCCAAGTCTCATGGGTTACCAATGCTTAACTGTTTTTCAAGGCCTCAATGCGCTCTTCAATGGGAGGGTGCGTTGAAAACAACTGACCCATGCCACCCGCAATGCCCATGGCCGCCACACTTTTGGGCAAGTCGGCTGTGTGCAGGCCTCCCAAACGTGCCAATGCATTCATCATGGGCTGTTTGCGGCCCATCAACTCGGCTGCGCCAGCGTCTGCGCGAAATTCACGCTGACGGCTGAACCAGGCCACCACAATGGCTGCGGCAAAGCCCAAGACAATGTCCAAAACAATGGTGGTGATCCAGTAACCCATGCCAGGGCCTGTGTTTTCTTCGTCGTTTTTGCGCAGGAAGCTGTCGACCGCATAGCCCACTACCCTTGATAGGAACACTACAAAGGTGTTCATCACACCTTGGATGAGGGCCATGGTGACCATGTCGCCATTGGCAATGTGCGCCACTTCGTGCGCCAAGACCGCCTCGATTTCATCGTGGTTCATGTTTTGCAACAAACCCGTAGAGACTGCAACCAATGCAGAGTTCTTAAAAGCACCGGTTGCAAATGCGTTGGGGTCACCTTCAAAGATACCCACTTCTGGCATGCCAATGCCCGACTTGTCGGCCAGCTTTTGCACCGTGTCGACCAACCACTTTTCGTCGGCATTGCTAGGTTGCACAATGACTTGAACACCCGAGCTCCACTTGGCCACAGGCTTGCTGATGAGCAATGAAATAAAGGCGCCACCAAAACCCATGATCAGGGCAAAGCCCAACAAGGCGGTTAAATCTAGGCCATTGGAAGTGAGGAAGCGGTTAACGCCCAGCAAGCTGGCTACAACACCCAGCACCAACACCACAGCCAAGTTGGTCAGTACAAATAAAATAATGCGTTTCATGAGGAATTTAAATTCACCACCCAGCGAATGCCAAGTGCACACTGCGAATGTTAGGGGGGACGCCAACAAAATCAAGTGGGTCCATTTAATTCCTCAAAATAGAACGGAATTAACTCACTTTGAGCCTGCGAAAGACCAGCGCATCGGCATAAAAAACGGGGTTTTCATTGGCAGGCCACCAAGCAGGTATCCCCAAAACGGGTGTTGGCAAAAAAGGTTTGGTCGCCAGTTTTTCAGGCTGCAGGTCTTGCGCCAACCAGGCATCCCACTCGGCCAACGGCAACTCTGATGGCACTCGCCATAAATGCACTGTGATGGCCTTGTAGGGTTTGACCAGTTTTTCTAAAGCAGCGTGGCCAAATATGACAACTTGTACGGCTTGCCAACTGGGCTTCAATTCGACAAATGCAGTCTGCCAATCACGCGCGTTCAAAGCATCCCAAATTGAGTCTGGCAATTGAATGAGCGCTGCATTTTCATCAAACACGGTCACGGCATCTCGCACCGATCCGCGTACCGCGCCCACACCTTGCGCTCGAATGGCGTCTGCTTGAACTTGGTTCAATCTTTTTTTGGCCAAGGGAAATTTCAACCAACACAGGGCGTTGAAAAAATCGTGCAAGCCATTGCGCGTGGGAACCGTTTGCGTGTCGTAGATGAACTGCTCATAGGCCTGCCCATCAGGCAAAGCCGATTGCGGCACAAACTGAACCGAACAAGTTGACTCGGTCTTTGCACCTTGCTCGATGTCGTGTTGCTCGAGCCAACGCAGGGACGCATTACAAGCTTGCTCGACCGATGCGCCTTGCGCCACTTGATGCGCAATCCATTCACCTCGCTCGCGCCAAGGCTTGAGCCAAGGCGCCGTCCAATCTATGTCGTTCAGGCCATGCGCCATGGCAAGGCTTCGCCAGACCGAAGGGGCTTGAGCTCAGCTTCACCGAAGGGGTAGCTCTCTTGAGGTGTCCAAGATTCTCGCTTCAAAGTAATTTGGCCTTGATTGCGGGGCAAGCCATAAAAGTCGGCCCCGTTGAAACTGGCAAAGGCCTCCAATTGGTCCAATTTGCCCACGCTGTCAAAGGCCTCGGCATACATTTCCATGGCGGCGTGTGCGGTGTAGCAACCCGCACAGCCAGAGGCGTGTTCTTTCAAATGAGCAGGGTGTGGCGCACTGTCAGTACCTAAGAAAAAGCGGGCGTTGCCTGATGTGGCAGCTCCTAACAATGCTACGCGATGTGTTTCGCGTTTGAGCACTGGCAAGCAGTAGTAATGCGGCCGAATGCCACCCGTGAAAATGGCGTTGCGGTTGTAAAGCAAGTGATGCGCCGTCAGCGTAGCAGCCATGTAGCGATCGGCCGACATCACATAGTCTGCTGCATCTTGGGTAGTGATGTGCTCAAACACAATTTTGAGTTCTGGAAAATCGCGGCGCAATGGAATGAGCTGCGTCTCAATGAAAACGGCTTCGCGATCAAACAAATCAATGTCGCTGCTGGTCACTTCACCGTGAACCAATAAGAGCATGCCCACTTTTTGCATGGCAGTCAGCGTGGGGTAAATCTTTTTCAAATCGGTGACGCCTGCATCGCTGTTGGTGGTGGCGCCTGCAGGGTACAACTTGCATGCCACCACGCCAGCGGCTTTGGCCTTCACAATTTCTTCGGGCGGCAAATTGTCAGTGAGGTACAAGGTCATGAGCGGTTCAAACTCAACACCCTTAGGCACTGCAGCCACGATGCGTGATTTGTATTCAAGTGCCAAGGCCGCCGTGGTGACGGGCGGCTTCAAATTGGGCATGATGATGGCGCGGCCAAATTGAGCGGCGGTGTGCGGCACCACAGTCTGAAGTGCAGCACCATCGCGCACATGCAAATGCCAGTCGTCAGGCCGTGTGATTGTCAGATTGTTTGTCATGGTCATCTTTCATTTCAGATTTGATGCTTTGCAAAGATTGCAGCAATTCAAGCGCTTTGGCATGCAACACCTCGCCAGCCGGTGTGAGTGTGGTGGGGTATGAACTGCGATTGATCAAGTCAGCCCCGGCCCAAGCTTCAAGCGATTGAATGCGCCTAGAGAAGGCCGATTGGGTGACATGTCGCAGCTGAGCAGACCGGCTGAAACTCCGCGTTTCAGCCAAGCTCACAAAGTCTTCAAGCCACTTGGTATCCATGCGCGCATTATCCCGCAGTTGCCTCTTCAGAGCTGGCCTCGGAGTTTTGCTGCAAAGCCCACATTTGAGCGTATCGGCCATTCAGTTGCAGCAGGTGGGCGTGGTTGCCCCTCTCAATGATGTGTCCGGCTTCCATGACCAGTATTTCATGGGCATCCACCACAGTAGACAAGCGGTGGGCAATAACCAGCGTGGTTTTGTTTTGGGCCGCGCTGGCCAACTCGGCTTGAATGGCACGCTCATTGGCCGAGTCGAGTGCCGATGTGGCTTCATCAAAAACCAAGATGGGCGGATTTTTGAGCAGCGTTCGCGCAATGGCCACGCGCTGCTTTTCACCACCCGAGAGCTTCAAGCCGCGCTCACCCACCGAGGTGGCATAGCCCTTGGGTGTAGAGGCGATGAAATCGTGAATGCGTGCCGCTTTGGCCGCGGTTTCAATTTCTTCTTGCGTTGAGCCTGTGCGCCCATAGCCAATGTTGTAAGCCACGGTGTCGTTGAACAGCACGGTGTCTTGCGGCACGATGCCCAAGGCTTTGCGTACACTGTGCTGGGTCACTTGCCGAATGTCTTGCCCGTTGATGGTGATGCGGCCTTGCTGCACGTCGTAGAAGCGAAACATCAAACGCGCCAGCGTCGATTTGCCAGAACCTGAAGGGCCCACCACAGCCACTGTTTTGCCCGAAGGAATTTCAAAACTGATGTTGTGCAAAATGGGCCTGTCTGGCTCATAAGCAAACGACACCGATTCAAACTTCAAAAGTGCACCGTGTTCGCAATTTAAATCGGCGGCGTTGGGCACATCGGCCACTTCGCGCTCTCGGTCCATCAGCACAAACATTTTGTCCAAGTCAGTCAGGCTTTGTTTGATTTCGCGGTAGAGCACGCCTAAAAAATTCAGCGGGATGTAAAGTTGAATCATGAAGGCATTGATCATGACCAAATCGCCCAAGGTCATGCGCCCGTCCACCACGCCTTGTGTGGCGCGCCACAGAATGGCTACCAATGCTGCTGCAATGATCAATTGTTGCCCGGTGTTGAGCAAGGACAGAGAGGTTTGCGATTTCAACCTTGCTTTGCGCAGTCGTTCCAAACTTTCGTCATACCGATTGGCCTCATAAGCTTCATTGCCAAAGTACTTCACAGTTTCATAGTTCAGCAATGAATCGATGGCCTTGGTATGCGCTGCCGAATCAAACTCGTTGGCTTGTTTTCTAAAATGCGTGCGCCACTCCGTAATGCGCACCGTGAAGAAGATATAAAAACTCAATGCAGCCAGTGTGATCCAAGCAAACCAAGCGTCAAACTTAACAGCCAAAATGGTGAGCACCAGCGTCACCTCAATCAAGGTGGGCACAATGCTGTAAAGCGAATAAGAAATCAGCGATTCAATGCCGCGCACACCGCGTTCAATGTCGCGTGTCATGCCGCCCGTTTGGCGGGCCAAATGGAAACGCAAACTCAGGGCGTGCAAATGCTGGAAGGTTTCCAGCGCAATGGTGCGCGCTGCGCCTTGCGTGGCTTTGGCAAAGACCAGTTCGCGCAGTTCGGTAAACGCTGAGGTCATGAGCCGAAGCGCACCATAGCCGACCAACAAAGCCACGGGTACCACCAAGATTTGAATGGGGTCATTGGGCTTGAAGCTCATGGCGTCGACCAAGTCTTTGAGCAAGAGAGGCACACTGACATTGGCCAATTTGGCGCCCACCATGAACAGCAATGCTGCGGCCACCCGCCATTTGTAAGTGAGCAAATAGGGCAGCAGTCTTTTCAGAGTTCTGCTGTCTGAATCTGGGGGGGTGTTGGCAGCTAGGGTGGCTGCGGGCGGAGAACTTTCACCGTGGTGGCGCATGGGACACAATCTAAATCAAAATCAAGCCACCATTGTGCACTTGTCTGAGAGGCCGCCTCAAACTGTGTGTTCAAGAAGTGAGATAAGCAGCCGTGCCAGTTGACAGCAATTTGCCATCGGCACTGCAAAATTCCATTCTGGCATTGCCTACGCGAGCGCCTACGCGCATGGCCTCGGCATGGATGGTGAATTTTTCGCCGATGCCAGGGCGCAGAAAATCAATGCGCAAATCGATGGTGCTGTGGCGCGTAAAACGTTCCAATCGTTTGGCAATGGGTTCGTCCATGTGTTTGGCCCCCATTGCGGCCATGACTGCCAAACTGCCCATGGCGTCCAGGACAGCACTGATGACACCCCCGTGAATGCGGTGATAGGCATAGTGCCCCACCAACTCTGGCTTCATAGCAAGGCTGGCCACAATGCCCGTGGCCTTGATGCTGTCAACCTTCAAGCCCATCCATTGATTGAAGAGAATTTTCTCTTCGTAAATGTCGTGCAAGGCTGCGATGAACTCTGGCTCAAATTCAACATCGGTGGGAAGGTCTGAGCGCGAGGAAGTCATGGAGGGTCTAAGTTGGCAGAAGAACTTAGATTTTAGAGAAGTCTGGCTTGCGTTTTTCCATGAAGGCACCAAAAGCCTCACGTGCAGCGGGCTCTGACAGCATGCGCCTGAAACTTTGTCCTTCTTCGCCCATGCGTTCTATCAAGGCTTTAGATTGCCCGCCCTTCATGAGGCGCTTGGTTTCAATCAAAGCAGACAGCGGCTTGGCTGCCAATTTCTTGGCCTGGGCCTGAGCATGGCCATTGACTTCCGTAGGCGGCACCACGCGATTGACCAAACCAATTTCCAAAGCGGCTTCAGCAAAGAAGGCCTCACCCAAGAGCAAAGCTTCTGCGGCGCGGTGGTAACCAAACATTTGCGGCGCCAGCATGCTGGATGCAAATTCGGGACACAAGCCTAAATTGACAAAGGGCATAGAAAAGGCAGCGTTGTCTCCGGCGTAGACCAAATCGCAGTGAAACAACAAGGTGGTTCCAATACCAACAGCCGGCCCTGCCACGGCGGCAATCACAGGTTTTTCAAACATGGTTAAGGCACGCATGAAATGAAAAACAGGCGAGTCAACGGTGGAAGGCGGCTTGTTTAGAAAATCGCCAATGTCATTGCCTGCGCTGAAAATACTCTCGTGGCCTTGAATGACCAAAACCCGTATGGCGGCATCGGCTTGGGCTTGGTCAACGGCTTGCGCCATGGCGGCATACATGTTACCTGTGATGGAATTCTTTTTGTCTAAGCGGTTGAAGGTGAGGGTCATCACACCTGCATCGGTGTGGGTCAAGATATCGGACATGGCGTAGCTTCTTTCAAAAAATAAAAGTGGGCATAAAAGCGGGGGGTGGGCGAATTAAGGAACACGTACCCAAGTCTGAGTACGGCCAATTGGGCCAAATGAACCGCGAACCTCTAACTTGGCGCCGTTTTCAATGGGCGTTAAGCGCAAGGCATAGGTTCTGCCATTTTCCGGATCCAAAATTTCACCGTCTTCCCAAACATTTTTGCCACTGGCTTTTTTGGCACCGCGAATGATTTCTAAACCGACCACAGGTTGGTTTTTGCGATCATCGCTGCACTTGTCGCACTTTGCGGCAGGGTCTGCATCTTTGCGAAGTATTTTTTCAACACGGCCCTTTATCACACCTTGCTGCTCAAAAATAATGACCATGCTTTTGAGTTCGCCGGTTTTCTCATCTGAGGTCTGCCACTGGCCCACAGGCGAATTGGCCATGGCCATGCCCGTCAGCAATGATGAAGCCATGAGCACACTGTTTTTCAAAAAGCGAGTTGTGAAGTTGTGGGTCGTCATAAATCAATCCTGGTCAATGCAAATTCAATCGAGGGCGGTTCAGGCTAAGGCCAAATCGGTGTCCATTAAAACATCGGCACCCGAACGTGCTGTGTTCATCAAGCTCAAGGTTTCGGGCAACAAGCGTGCAAAGTAAAAACGCGCGGTTTGCAATTTGGCCTTGTAGAACGGGTCGGGACGCTGAGCATCTTCCTCTGCGGCTGCAATTTTAGCCAAGGCCACTTGCGCCATGCGAGCCCAGAAGTAAGCAAACACCAAATGACCCGCCACGCGCAAATAATCAACCGACGCCGCGCCCACTTCATCGGCATTGCCCATGGCCTTCATGCCAATTTCGGTGGTGAATTGCGTCATCTTTTGGCCCAAGTCAGCCAATGGTTTGATGAACTCGGCCATGGCTTCATTGCCCATTTCTTGGGCTACCAGTTTGCCAATCAACTTGCCAAACTTTTGTAAGCTGGCGCCTTGATTGCCCAGCACTTTGCGGCCCAGTAAATCAAGCGATTGAATGCCGTTGGTGCCTTCGTAGATCATGTTGATGCGTGCATCGCGCACGTATTGCTCCATGCCCCACTCTTTGATGTAACCATGGCCACCAAAGACTTGTTGGCACATGGTGGTGGCCTGAAAACCGTTGTCAGTGAGGAAGGCTTTCACGATAGGCGTCAGCAGCGCCAGAATTTCTGCGGAATCGGCGCGAACCTTTTCGTCAGGGTGATTCAATTCTTTGTCGATGAGCAAGGCGCCATAACAGGCCAAGGCGCGACCACCTTCGGCATAGGCCTTGGCAGTGAGCAGCATGCGCCTCACGTCGGGGTGAACCAAAATAGGATCGGCTGGCTTGGAGGGCGCTTTCACGCCCGACAGGCTGCGCATTTGAATGCGGTCTTTGGCATAGGCCAAGGCGTTTTGATAGGCCACTTCGGTCAAGCCCAAAGACTGATTGCCCACACCCAGACGCGCGCCGTTCATCATGACAAACATGGCGGCCAAACCTTTGTTGGGTTGCCCAACCATGACGCCTGTTGCACCGTCTAGCACCATCTGGCATGTGGCATTGCCATGAATGCCCATCTTGTGCTCCAAACCGCCGCAATAAATGCCATTGCGCTCACCCATGGCGCCATCGGCCTTCACGTTAAATTTGGGGACGACAAACAAGCTAATGCCTTTGCTGCCCACGGGCGCATCGGGCAAGCGAGCCAGCACCAAGTGAACAATGTTGGCTGCCAGGTCGTGCTCACCCGCACTGATGAAAATCTTTTGACCTGTGAGGCGGTAAGTGCCATCGGCCTGCGGCTCGGCCTTGGTGCGCAGCATGCCCAAATCGGTGCCGCAGTGGGGTTCGGTCAGGCACATGGTGCCCGTCCACTCGCCGCTGGTGAGCTTGGGCAAGTACATGTCCTTTTGCTCTTTGGAGCCATGGGCAGACAAGCATGCATGCGCACCATGAGACAGGCCGGGGTACATGGTCCAAGCTTGGTTGGCAGAATTCAGCATTTCAAAGAAGCACTGATTGACCACGAAGGGCAAGCCTTGGCCGCCATATTCTTCTTGTGCGCTGAGTGCTGCCCAACCACCCTCCACATATTTTTCATAGGCTTCTTTGAAACCTGCGGGTGCCTTCACTTCATGCGTGTCGCGATCCAATTTGCAGCCCTCTTCATCGCCAGACACATTCAAGGGAAACACGACTTCAGCCGCAAATTTACCGCCCTCTTCCAACACGGCATTGATGGTGTCAGCGTCGGTCTCAGCATGCTTGGGCATGGCTTTCAATTCATTTTCTAAATCGAGCAATTCATGCAAGACGAACTGAAGATCACGCAGGGGGGGGACGTAGCTTGGCATGGTTGACTTTCAAAAAATTCAATGCAAATTAAAGAGTTGAGGTGTTGGTTTTTGCGGGAATATCAAGCTTGATTTCGCGCCACAATTTCGGAAAAGCCTTTGCGGGCGCGGTCTGCTGCGCCGGGGTTGCGAAGAAATCTGGCTTCGTAGTGCAATGCCAAGATGAGGCCATGAATTTCAAAGGCCACCTGCAAAGGATCTGCAACGGCGGTGAGATGTTTTTCTTCTTGCGCTTGCGCCACCGAACGTTGCAAGGCGTTTTGCCAAGTGTTGACAGAGGAAGCCAGTGCATCTCGCACAGACCCAGGCCGGTCATCAAACTCCACGGCGCCACTGATGTAAATGCAACCCGAATCAATTTCAGTGGTGGTGCGTTGCATCCAGTTGTCAAACAAAGACTGCAAGCGGGGCAAACCACGCGCACAACTGAGGGCTGGGTAAAAAACTTCGCTTTCAAACTGATCGTGGTATTCGCGGATGACTGAGATTTGCAATTCTTCTCGCGAACCGAAGTGGGCAAATACGCCCGACTTGCTCATGCCCGTGACTTCCGCCAAAGCGCCAATCGAGAGGCCTTCCAAACCAATTTGCGATGCCAATCCCAAGGCTGCATTGACGATGGCGGCCTTGGTCTGACGACCTTTCATCAAGGTTCGTCCACTGCCATCATCGCTGGCTTGATAGGCTTGAGGGACTTGAGAGAGTGAGGTGATGTGTCTAACGGTCATGGTATGCACGTCTTCAAAATAGAACGCCCGTGCTATTTTGCATGAAAAAGAAAGCTTCAGCACAAAGAAAAGGCGAATCAGGGTTATTCCTGATTCGCCTGGTATGCCGTCATTTCAAACGGCAGGGCTGAAAACGCTGACTTTTAAGCTTTGCGTTTGAAGGCCACGACCTTTTGCATTTGTTCGCCGAGGCCTTGGATGCCTACATGCATCACGTCGCCCTTTTTCAAGAACACGGGTGCGGGTTGACCGTCCTTCTTCACGCCCATGCCCACACCCGGTGGGGTGCCGGTGGTAATCACATCACCGGGCTCGAGGGTCATGAACTGGCTGACATAGCTGACCAATTTGGTCACCCCAAAAATCATGGTTTTGGTGGAGCCATCTTGCATGCGCTGGCCATTCAAGTCCATGTGCATCTTCAGATTTTGCGGATTGGGCACTTCGTCTTTGGTGACCATCCAAGGACCGATGGGGCCGAAGGTGTCGCAGCCCTTGCCCTTGTCCCATGTGCCGCCCATTTCAAGTTGGTAGGCGCGCTCGCTCACGTCATTGACGGTGCAATAGCCCGCCACATAGTCGAGCGCTTCTTTTTGTGTCACATAGCTTGCGCGCTTGCCAATCACAATGCCCAATTCAACTTCCCAATCTGACTTCAAAGAACCTTTGGGCAACATGACGTCATCGTCTGGGCCTTGAATACAAGAAGTGGCCTTGATGAAAACAATTGGCTCTTTGGGAATAGGCATGTTGGCTTCAGCCGCGTGGTCGGCGTAGTTCAAACCAATGGCAATGAACTTGGGCACATGTGACACGGGGCATCCCATGCGGGGCTTGCCTTTGACCAAGGGCAGCTTGTCAGTTTTCAGTTTGGCCAACTTGGCCAAGACTTTGTCAGACAGTTGTTCAGGGCCGATGTCTGACACCACGCCACTTAAGTCACGCAATTTGCCAGCGGCATCAATCAGGCCTGGTTTTTCTTTGCCGGGTTGGCCGTAACGCACGAGTTTCATGAGAACTTCCTTTGATGAATGATTCAGTAAAAATTAAGCAAGAGATGCAATTCGCAACATTGAAAAAATCTGATTGTGATCGAAATTGAATCAGTAGGTAGAGCGTCCGCCCGACAAATCAAAAACAGCACCTGTTGAGAAGGAGCAATCTTCTGTCAAAAGCCAAGTGACCATGGCCGCCACTTCTTCGGGCGTGCCAAAACGGCCCATGGGAATTTTAGACAACATAAACTGAATGTGCTCCGGCGTCATCTGATCAAAAATAGCCGTTTTCACGGCAGCCGGCGTGACGCAGTTGACACGCACATGGCTGCTGGCCAATTCTTTGCCCAGCGATTTGGTGATGGCCATGACGGCCGCCTTGCTGGCACTGTAGGCGCTGGCATTGGGGTTGCCATCTTTGCCAGCCACGGAGGCAATGTTGACGATGCGGCCCGCAGGACGCTCTTTCAAATGCGGCGTCCATTCACGGCAGCAATAAAACACACCATTGACGTTCACATCCATGACTTGTTGCCATGCATCGACGGGGTAGTTGGCCACTGGCGTGACGGGGCCCGTAATGCCAGCGGAGTTGACCACTGCATCGACGGGGCCGATTTTCAAAGTAGCCTGCGTGGCGGCGACCACTGAGGCATGTTGCGACACATCGACTTGCACACTGTGCACTGAGCCGGGGTGCTTCAAACTGGCAACGGCTTTGGCCATGCCGGCCTCATCGCGGTCCCACAAGGTGACGCTGCCGCCTGAGGCCAGCACACGCTCTGCAATGGCATAGCCCAAACCTGTTGCGCCGCCCGTGATGACCGCATGGCGGCCTTTCATGTCGTATTGGTTCATATGTATTTCAATTAAGTTGTGAGAAATTAAATGGTCATGCCGCCATCGACCATGTAAGCGTTGCCCGTTGCAAAAATGGCTTCGTCTGAGGCCAGGAAAACAATGATGGGCGCAATTTCATGGGCTTGCGCCAAGCGCCCCATAGGTTGGCGGGCAATGAAGTTTTTGCGCGCTTGAACGGGGTCGGCTTCTGCATTGATGCGATCATGCAAAGAAGGTGTTTCAACAGTTCCAGGGCAAATGGCGTTGCAGCGAATGCCCTTGGTCACGTAGTCTGCAGCCACGCTTTTGGTGAGGCCAATGACGGCGGCTTTGGACGCACCATAAATGAATCTGTTTGGCAAACCACGCACGCTGGAGCACACGCTGGCCATGTTGATGATGCTGCCGCCACCTTGCTCTAGCATTCTAGGCAACACGGCTTGAATCATCCAAAACTGCGCGCGCGCATTGAGATTGAATGCAAATTCCCAGTCTTTGTCGGTGGCTTGCAAAATGGTGCCGCCATGAACCACGCCTGCGCAATTGAACAGCGCGTCTATGCGCGGAATGAGGGCCACTTGCTTGTGAATGTCGTCTTTGTTCATCACATCTAGTACGGCTGTGTGAACATTGGCAACGCCGGCATAGCTTTTGAGCAATTCAGGGTTGACATCGGTGGCCCAGACTGTGGCGCCCTCTGCCGCCATGGCCATGACTGCAGCGTGACCAATGCCTTGGCCCGCAGCAGTTACCAAAATGTTTTTGTTTTTAAGTCGCATGTTTGATCTCCAAATAAATCTTTTGCCGTTTTTGAATGGCATCCCAATTCCAATCAATGCCCAAACCATGTGCATTCGGCGGAATTGCAAAGCCGTCTTCAACTTTCATACGCGAGTGCGTGATGTCATCCAATTGAGGAATGTATTCCACCCAGTTGGCATTGGGCACGGCGGCACACAAACTGACGTGCAATTCCATCAGGAAGTGGGGGCACACGGGCACATCAAATGTTTCGGCCAAATGGGCCGTTTTGATCCAGGGTGTGATGCCGCCAATGCGGGACACATCGGGCTGCACCACACTGCAGGCACCTTGCTCTAAATACTCGCGAAATTGCATGGGGTGGTACATCGATTCCCCCACCGCGACTGGAATGCTGGTGTGCTCGCGCAAATGTCGGTGTCCACTGATGTCCTCTGCAGGCAAGGGCTCTTCTAGCCATGCCAAATCAAGCCCGTCAAAGGCTTTGGCGCGGCGTACCACTTCTGCGCGGTGAAAGCCTTGGTTAGCATCGGTCATGATTTCAAACCCTGGCCCTACTGCATCACGCACAGCCGACAACCGGGCCACATCTTCGCTGACGTGGGGCCTGCCAATTTTGATTTTGGCGCCTTTGAAGCCGTCTGCTTTAGCTTGAAGAGTTTGCTCGACCAACACCTCGGGTGACAATTGCAACCAACCGCCCTCGGTGGTGTAAAGCGGCACTTTGCTTTGGGCGCCGCCCAACAATTGCCACAAAGGCAAAGCTTGGCTTTGTGCCCGCCAATCCCACAGCGCGGTGTCAACGCAGGCCAGCGCCAAGCTGGTCATGGCACCCACTGCCGTGGCATGCGTGTGAAAAAACAAATCTTTCCAAATGGCTTCAATGTGAACGGGGTTTTTACCCAACAGCCGCGGCACCAAATGGTCTTTGAGCAAAGCCACCACGGAACTGCCACCCGTGCCAATGGTGTAGGCGTAGCCGGTCGCTTGGATGCCATCGCTGCAAACCAAAGTGAGCAAGATCGTTTCTTGGGTGACAAAGGATTGAATAGCGTCAGTGCGCTCAACCTTCGGCGGCAAGTTGACTTGACGCAAGAGAACGCGATCGATGGTGACAGAAGTCATGTAGGCGGAAGAATTGATTGAGAAGAGTTCGGGTTTATGTGGATGAAAACAGTCTTGACCCTCACTCCGGTTCCATGTGAAGATTGTGCAACTGGTCTGACCAATTGTCCAATTCACGTATTCCCTGACTTATTCAACTCACCGCCATCAACTTCAGAACCACACAGCTTTCATGTCAGACAGGCCCATCGAACCTCAAAGGCTTTACCGCCAAATTGCCAAACAAATCCAGACGCTCATTTCGTCTGGTGAGTTTGCAGTGGGTTCGCGTTTGCCTGCCGAGCGCGACTTGGCCACCCAATTGAAGGTCAGCCGTCCATCGGTGCGCGAGGCTCTCATTGCAATGGAAGTGGAAGGCCTCATTGAGGTGCGCACGGGTTCTGGCATTTACGTGAAATCCCTTGGCAAACGAGGCAATGCAAAGACCCGTGCCAACAACACAAGGCTTGAATGGGGGCCGCTTGAGGTCATGCGGGCACGCTTTCTAATCGAAGCCGAAATGGCGGCCTTGGCCGCAGAAAACGCCACAGCCAATGACCTGAAAGCCATGAAATTGGCCCTCAAAGGCATGCAAAAAGATGCCACGGCGGGTCGCATACCCCGTGACCATGACATTGCGTTTCACATGGCCATTGCCAACGCCTGTGCCAACAGCGTCATGCTCGACACGCTAGACCAATACCTTCAGGCCAGAACAGGCCCCTTGTTTGAACGCTTGGGTGATTATTTTGAATCACCTGCATCGTGGGCTGCCGCTATTTCGGAGCACGAAGCCGTCCTTCAAGCCATTGACACAAAAGACTCACAAGGCGCCCGCAGAGCCATGCAAAAGCACTTGCGACAAGCCCACAAAAGATTCAGCGCTAGCTGGCGAAGCGCGCCCTCTCGTTCTTAGTTTTTCGCCAGCAAATCAAAATGTTATTTAACCACAAGGAGACAACATGACCACCAAACGAAATGCACTGAAATCGCTCGCTACGGCCAGCGCCATTGCGCTGGGCCTTTTAGGCACCATGGGCAGCGGCGTTGCGCAAGCGCAAACCAAATTGAAATGGGCGCACGTGTACGAAACTTCTGAGGCTTATCACACTGAATCTGTGTGGGCTGCCGACGAAATCAAAAAACGCACCAACGGCAAATTTGACATTCAAGTTTTTCCAGCCTCCACCTTAGGCAAAGAAACCGACATCAACCAAGGCCTTACCTTGGGCACTGTCGACATGATCATCAGCGGTCCGTCATTTGCGGCAAGAGCCTATCCGCGTTTTGGCATTGCTTACTACCCCTTCATCTTCCGCGATGGCGACCACCTCATTGCTTACTCTAAGAGCCCCGTGTTTGCAGAGATGGTGAATGAGTTCCGCGCCAAAACTGGCATTCAGGTAACGGCCTACACCTACTACGGTGCGCGTCACACCACGGCGCAAAAGGCCTTTACAAATTGCGCCGGCATGAAGGGAATGAAAATTCGCGTGCCTGATGTGCCAGCCTACCGCGCTACGCCCGAGTCTTGCGGTGCCAACCCGACACCCATCGCTTTTGCTGAGGTCTATTTGGCACTTCAAAATGGCACAGTAGAAGCGCAAGAAAACCCTTTGACCACCATTGAAGCCAAGAAGTTCTATGAAGTCCAAAAGGCCATCATGCTCACAGGCCACATTGTGGATGGTTTGACCACGCAAATTGCCCCTCATGTTTGGAACAAGCTTTCAGATGCAGAGAAGAAAGTTTTCGCAGATGTGACGCAAGAAGCTGCTGTGCGCGCAACCGCAAAAATCAAAGCTCGTGAGGGTGAATTGGTTGACGAATTCAAGAAGAAAGGCCTTCAAATTGTGCAAGTTGATCGCAAGTCTTTCCAAGACGCTGTCTTGAAAAACAAACCCCTTGAATCGATGGGTTTCACCAAGGCTGATTTCGACAAAATTCAAGCCGCTAAGTAAGTTGTTCAAACAGTGCACCTCTCTTTGAATGAAGGGTGCACGCACAGGGGTCGAGCCTCAGGGCTCGACCTTTAAGTCTTTTTGAGGATTTTCCATGAGCAGCACCCCCGACCTAGACGCCATGCCCAAAGTGATGGGCGACGATGGGCAGTTTCACGCCGTTGACGAAGAAGTCGATTTGTCTGGTACGCCCATTGAAGCTTGGGTGGCCTTGGGGTTTTTTTGGTTGCTGGGCGCAACCGTTTTCTATCAGTTTTTTACGCGCTACGTGCTTAACAACTCTGCGTCTTGGACCGAAGAAATTGCACGTTATCTTTTGATTGCCGTTGTCTTTACGGGCGCCACCATTGGTGTGGCCAAGAACAATCACATTCAAGTGGATTTTTTCTATAAATTCATGCCCGCCTGGTTGTCTAAGTTCATGAACCACTTGGTCGACATCATGCGCATCGCATTTTTTGGTGCGGCCACTGTGCTAACTGGGCAAATGATGGAAAAGCTGGGCACTTACAAAATGACCATCATCGATTTGCCCATGAATTTGGTCTACGGCGTGGTCATGGCCGGCTTTGCTGCCATGTGTTTACGCGCCATCTGGGTCATGAAAATTCATTGGCAACGTGGCTATACCGTGTTGCAGCGCCCCGAGTCAGAAATGACAGATCGTTAATCGCTTCATTTCGACGCCTGAAAGAAAAGACATGTTAAAAATTTTATTCTTGTTGCTCATGAGTGGCGGCATTCCGGTGGCCATTGCCATGGCCGGAGCCTCACTCATCTATTTATTCTGGACACAAAGCTCGCCACCCTTCGTGGTCATTCACCGCATGGTGTCTGGCATTGACAGCTTCCCCTTGTTGGCCGTGCCTTTCTTTATTTTGGCCGGCAACCTCATGAACAATGCCGGCATTACCAACCGCATTTACAACTACGCCTTGGCCTTGGTGGGTTGGATGAAAGGTGGCTTGGGCCATGTGAACGTGGTGGGTTCTGTCGTGTTTGCTGGCATGAGCGGCACCGCCGTTGCCGATGCGGCCGGTTTGGGCACCATTGAAATCAAGGCCATGAAAGACCATGGCTACAGCACCGAATTTGCGGTGGGGGTGACAGCTGCTTCTGCCACCTTAGGTCCCATCATTCCACCCAGTTTGCCCTTTGTGATTTACGGCATGATGGCCAATGTGTCGGTAGGCTCGCTCTTTTTGGCAGGCATCTTGCCAGGCATCTTGATGGCCTTCCTGATGATGGTCACGGTGGCGTACTTTGCGCACAAAAACAATTGGGGCGCAGATGTCAAGTTTGAATGGCCACGTGTTTTAAAAGCCTTGGCAGAAACAGGCGTTGTCATCGGTTGGCCCATCGGTGTTTGGGGCTTGGTCACTTTATTTGAAACACCACCGCAGTTAACGGTGTTCGTTGCACTCGGATTTTTATTCATCGCCGATAAACTTTTCAAGTTTCAAGCCGTGTTGCCCATCATGACCCCTGTGCTGCTCATTGGCGGCATGACCACTGGCGTATTTACACCCACTGAAGGTGCCATTGCAGCCTGTGTCTGGGCCATCATTCTCGGATTTTTCTGGTATCGCACGCTCCACTTCAAAATGTTTGTGAAGATTTGCTTGGACACCGTCGAGACCACTGCCACCGTCATGTTCATTGTGGCGGCTGCCAGTATTTTTGGTTGGATGCTCACGGCCACAGGCGTCACAGCGGCCATCAGCGATTGGGTGCTTGGCTTCACGCAAGAGCCTTGGAAGTTTTTGTTGTTGGCCAATTTGCTCATGCTGTTCGTGGGTTGCTTCTTAGAGCCCACAGCCGCCATCACCATCCTCGTTCCCATCTTGGTACCCATCTGCCAAAAGCTGGGCATCGACTTGGTTCACTTTGGTTTGATCATGGTGCTCAACCTCATGATTGGTCTGTTGCACCCACCCATGGGCATGGTGCTGTTTGTCTTGGCGCGTGTGGCCAAACTCAGCGTTGAAAGAACCACTGCCGCCATCCTTCCTTGGTTATTCCCTCTGCTAGGCAGCTTGGCCGTCATCACCTACGTGCCCAGCTTGGTGCTTTGGCTCCCTAAAAAGTTTTTTTGAGATCAAACCATGAGTGTTTTTATCCGACTTCATTCTGCCGATGACGTGGTCATTGCGCGTGCCCAACTCATGAGCGGTGCCAGTGTGGAGGGAGTGCCTGTCAAAGGCCTTATTCCACCGGGCCACAAAGTGGCCACGCGCGCCATTCAAGCCGGACAACCTGTGCGTCGCTACAACCAAATCATTGGCTTTGCCAGTGCGGCCATCCAGCCCGGCGAGCATGTGCACACGCACAACCTCAACATGGGGCCCGAGAAGGGTAACTTCGAGCGCGACTACGCCATTGGTCAAGACGTGAAGCCAGAAGCACCGCGCAAACACGCCACCTTCATGGGCATCAAGCGTTGGGATGGCCGAGTGGCTACTCGCAATTACATTGGCGTACTTTCTAGTGTCAATTGTTCAGCCACGGCCGCGCGCGCCATTGCCGATCATTTTTCCAAACGCAACAACCCTGCTGCGCTGGCCAACTTCCCCCATGTCGATGGCGTAGTGGCTTTAACGCACGGTACCGGTTGCGGCATGGACACCGAAGGTCTGGGCATGCAGTTGCTAGAGCGCACCTTGGCAGGCTATGCCACGCATGCTAACTTTTGGGGCGTGGTGGTGGTGGGCTTGGGCTGCGAGTCCAATCAACTCAAAACCTGGTTGGCACACAGCAGCTTGCACGAAGGCGACACACTCAAGGTGTTCAATATTCAAGACTCGGGTGGTACGCGCCTGACGGTTGAAAAAGGCATTGCCCTCATTGAAGAAATGTTGCCACGTGCCAATCAAGTGAAGCGCGAGCCTTGCAGTGCTGAACACATCACCGTTGGTTTGCAATGCGGTGGATCTGATGGCTACTCTGGCATCAGCGCCAACCCCGCATTGGGCGCAGCGGTTGACTTGTTGGTTCAACACGGCGGCACAGCCATCCTGAGCGAAACCCCTGAAATTTATGGTGCCGAGCATTTGCTCACACGCCGCGCTGTCAAACCCGAAGTGGCGCAAAAGCTCATCGACCGCATTCACTGGTGGGAGAACTACACCGAAATCAACGGCGGTGAGATGAACAACAACCCGTCGCCAGGCAACAAGGCCGGTGGCCTGACCACCATCTTAGAAAAGTCACTGGGCGCTGTGGCCAAAGGTGGTACCAGCAACTTGCAAGCTGTTTACGAATACGCAGAACCTGTCGATGCGCATGGCTTTGTGTACATGGACACCCCAGGCTACGACCCAGTCAGTGCCACAGGCCAAGTGGCTGGTGGTGCCAATCTCATTTGCTTCACCACGGGTCGTGGCAGTGCCTATGGCTGTGCGCCCTCCCCCAGTTTGAAATTTTCTACCAACACCGCTTTGTGGAAAAAACAAGAAGAAGACATGGACCTGAATTGCGGTGAGATTGTTGACAACGGCGTGAGCGTTGCCGACATGGGTCAGCGCATTTTTGACATGATTTTAAAAGCTGCCTCTGGCGAACCTACCAAAAGCGAACAACATGGCTACGGGCAAAATGAGTTTGTGCCTTGGCAAGTTGGCGCAGTCATGTAATTTGAAAGTCAACTTATGAGTCATTGCATTCCGGCAGATCAACTGCGACAACAAATCAGCCACATCATTCAAATGACTGGCAGTGAAATTGCCGAAGCAGAACAAGTGGCCGCCAACTTGGTCATGGCCAATTTAAGTGGTCACGACTCGCATGGTGTAGGCATGGTGCCGCGCTATGTCGACGCGGTGCTTGAAGGCGGCCTCAGCCCCAACACTGGCGTCAAAGTGGTGCTCGACACCGGCCCACTGCTCAACTTAGACGGCCAATGTGGCTACGGGCAAATCACGGGCGTACAAGCCATGGAAATGGGCATAGAACGCGCCAAAAAACATGGCGTGTGCACAGTGGCACTCAGCCGCTCGCATCACCTCGGCCGCATTGGTCACTTTGCAGAAATGGCTGTGGCGCAAGGTTTGGTTTCAATGCATTTTGTCAATGTGTTGTCACGCCCCGTGGTGGCACCCTTTGGCGGTGGCGATGGCCGCTTTGGCACCAACCCTTGCTGCATTGGCGTACCCATGGGCAATCGCCCCCCCTTCGTGCTCGACTTTGCCACCAGCCGTGTGGCGCAAGGCAAGATGCGCGTGGCGCACAACAAAGGCGAGCAAGTCCCCGATGGTTATTTGATCGACGAAAACGGTCACCCCACCAACGACCCAGGTGTGGTGGTCGTACCGCAATCTAATGGCATGTTTGGCGCGCTCATGACCTTTGGTGAGCACAAAGGTTTTGGCATGGCCATGGCCTGCGAATTGTTAGGCGGCGCCCTCACAGGCGGCGACACTTGGCACCGTGAAGCTGATCACAGACGTTCTGTCTTGAATGGCATGTTGGTCATGCTGATTGACCCTGTTCGCTTGGGCACACAAGCCTCCTTTGAAAAAGAAGCCTTGGCATTTGAAGATTGGTTGCGGCAAAGTCCAAATGCGCCAGGCACTTCTGGCGTCATGACAGCTGGCGAACCCGAACGTGCCGCGCGCGCCGAGCGTGCGCAAAATGGCATTTGGATCGACGACGCCACTTGGGCCGAACTTCAGGCTTCAGAAGACAAGCTGAAAAATCGAAATGCCTGAACTGAAGCTCGCGCGCGCCACCCTGCCTCTGGTTTCAAAGTCCGTTCATACACCGGCATACTCGCCAACTTCTGCCCAGCCGGGTGTGGTGCATTTGGGCTTAGGCGCGTTTCACCGTGCGCACCAAGCCATGGTGTTCGATCAATTGTTGCGCGAAGGCGATATGCGCTGGGGCATTCATGGCGTGGGCATGACCCAACCGGGTTTGGTCAACAAATTGCGCGCGCAAGACGGCTTGTATGCCGTGCGCGTTGCAGGTGCCAATGGCATTGAATGGCACGTGCCTGGCGCGCTATGGCAAACCAGCGTGGCCACCACCGAACGCCAACATGTCTTGAATGCCATTGCCGCTCCAAGCACCCGTTGGATCACACTGACTGTGACGGAAAAAGGCTACACGACTGCTTTGGCCCAGTTGCTGATCGATGGCTTGCGTTTGCGCCACGCTGCAGGCCAAGCAGGCCTGACCATTGCGTCGTGTGACAACTTGCAAGGCAATGGCCACAAACTCAAAGCCATCCTTCATGCAACAGCCAGCTCAAAAGATGCCGAGCTGATGACATGGATAGATGCCCGCTGTGCATTTCCTTGCAGCATGGTCGATCGCATCGTGCCTGCGGCCACCGATGAAGTAGCAGCTGCCGCCAAAGAGGCGCTGGGCATGCAAGACGAATGTGCCCTGAGTACCGAAACATTTTGGGAGTGGGTCATTGAAGACAACTTTGTTGACCCAAGCGACGCAGCACTGCTAAGCCGATGCGGCGTTCGCGTGACCTCACAAGTGCACAGTTATGAAGAAGCCAAATTGCGCATGCTCAATGGCAGTCATTCCGCTATGGCTTTAATGGGTGCCATCACTGGCCGCGCGCACATTGCCGATTGCATTGGTTCAGATCACATCCAAGAATTTGTTCATCGCTTGATGACTCAAGAGGTGGCACCGCACCTCAGTCGAGCAGATTGGGCCGACTACCGAGACGCACTCATTCAGCGTTTTGGCAACCCTTATTTGAAGCACAGCGTGCATCAAATTGCCACCGACAGTTCGCAAAAAATTCCACAACGTTGGCCGCCTTCTGTTTTGGGTCAAATGGCCAAAGGCCAATCGTTTGAGCACCACGCATTGGCTGCCGCTATTTTTCTGCGGTACACCTTGGCCAAAGATGAACAAGGTAAAGCTTACGCCCTTAACGATCCTCAGGCCGAGAGCCTGATGGCCATCGGCGCAAACCAAGCCACCGAACCTCGTGCTTGTGTGCGGGCCTTGTTGGCGCGTGAAGATCTGTGGGGCAAAGAACTGGCAGCCTCAGAAGCGTGGCTTGAGCGCCTTAGTTATTGGCACGACCAAGTGTTGCATCAAGGCGTTGACGCTACGGTGAAATACATCATCCAACAAGACTTCTCATGAAAATCACAGCCGCTCGCGTCATTGTTTGCAGCCCGGGTCGCAATTTCGTCACGCTCAAAATTGAAACCGATCAAGGCCTCACTGGCGTTGGCGATGCCACGCTCAATGGCCGCGAATTGTCGGTGGTGAGTTACTTAGAAGAGCACGTCATTCCGTGTTTGATTGGACGCGACCCGCAGCAAATTGAAGACATCTGGCAGTACCTTTACAAGGGTGCTTACTGGCGCAGAGGCCCCGTCACCATGAGCGCCATTGCCGCTGTTGACACTGCACTGTGGGACATCAAAGCCAAAATTGCAGGGCAACCCCTTTACCAATTGCTAGGCGGTAGAAGCCGTACCGCCATCATGTCTTATGCGCACGCCACGGGCCGCGACACCGCAGAAACGGTAGACGAAGTGCTGCGTCACAAAGAAATGGGCTACTTGGCCATTCGCGCGCAAAGCGGCATTCCGGGTCTCAACAAAGTCTATGGCGTCAGTGGCAACGGCCGCATGTATGAACCTGCGGATGGCGCCTTACCTGGTGAGCACGATTGGAGCACCGAGAAATATTTGAACCACACGCCCAGCTTGTTTCAAGCAGTACGCGAAGCCGTTGGGCCCGACATTCATTTGCTGCACGATGTCCACCATCGTCTCACACCGATTGAAGCAGGCCGATTGGGCAAAGCGCTAGAGCCCTTTCATTTATTTTGGCTGGAAGACCCCACGCCCGCAGAAAACCAAGCAGCCTTCAAACTCATCAGGCAGCACACCACCACGCCTTTGGCAGTAGGCGAGATTTTTAACAGCATTTGGGACTGCAAAGATTTGATCGAGCAGCAGCTCATTGACTACATTCGCACCACAGTCACGCATGCGGGCGGCATCACGCACCTTAGGCTGATTGCCAATTTGGCCAGCCTCTACCAAGTGAGAACAGGCTCCCACGGCGCCACCGATTTGTCACCCGTTTGCATGGGTGCTGCTTTGCACTTTGACACGTGGGTGCCCAACTTTGGCATTCAAGAACACATGGCGCACAGCGAAGAAATGTTGTCAGTCTTCCCGCACGATTGGCGATTTGAAAAAGGCATGCTGTATTGCGGAGAATCACCCGGCCACGGCGTGGACATCGATGAAAAATTGGCTGCCAAGTACCCTTACCAGCGAGCCTATTTGCCCGTCAACCGTCTACAGCACGACGGCACCTTGTGGAGTTGGTAAAGTTTAAAGAACGCGGGCTAAAGAAGCTTGTAAATTCTCTGAAGGTAAACGCTTAAAGCCTGAGCGCGCAAAGCGCTGCATGCGGCCCATCATGAAGGCCACCAACAAAGAAGCTGTCACTTGGGCATCCACTGTGGGCGTATCGCTTTGAGGGCCGCCATCGCGCAATGATTGCTTGAACGTACTCTCTAGTTTGTCAAACAGCAAGTTCATGCGCTCTTGAAGTCGCTCGTTTTCAAACACCAAAGCATCACCCGTCATGACACGCGCCATGCCGGGGTTCTTTTCTGCAAATTGAAGAATGAGCGCAATGGTGCGAGCCACTTGCGCAGGGCCAGCGGGATCACGGTCTGCAATCTGACGCACAAACGCAAACACCGATTGCTCGACAAAATCAATCAGGCCTTCAAACATTTGCGCTTTGCTGGCGAAGTGACGGTACAGCGCCGCCTCACTCACGCCCAACTTGGCAGACAAAGCTGCGGTGGTAATGCGCTCTGCACCAGGCTGCTCCAGCATGCCTGCCAAGGTCTGCAAAATTTGCAGACGGCGCTCTCCTGGCTTAGGGCGCTTGCGCGTGGGCGCCTCAGGGGCACCCGACGCATCGTGATCTGGCAAGTTGTCGGAGTTGGTTTCTGCGTTCATGAAAATTCCCTGCTCAATGGCTTCGAATCATGGTGCCGAAGGCTTGGTCGGTCAAAATCTCAAGCAGCATGGCATGCGGTACACGGCCGTCAATGATGTGAACAGCGTTGACACCACTTTTAGCGGCATCCAAGGCGCCGCTGATTTTGGGTAACATGCCGCCACTGATGGTGCCATCGGCAAACAACTCGTCAATGCGTCGCGCACTTAAGTCGGTCAGCAAGTTGCCGGCTTTGTCCAACACGCCTGGCGTGTTGGTGAGCAGCACCAATTTTTCTGCTTTCAGCACACTGGCCAATTTACCAGCCACCACATCGGCATTGATGTTGTAGCTTTCGTTATTTTCTCCAAAACCGATGGGGCTGATGACGGGAATAAAAGCATCGTCTTGCAAAGCTTTGACCACGCTGGGGTCAATCGACTCGATCTCGCCCACTTGGCCCACGTCGTACTCCTTAGAAGGGTCTGCGTTGTCGACCATCTTGAGTTTCTTGGCTCGAATCAAGCCGCCGTCTCGCCCTGTCAATCCAACGGCTTTGCCACCGGCTTGGTTGATCAAACCTACAATGTCTTGTTGCACTTCACCTGCCAACACCCACTCCACCACTTCCATGGTTTCGGCGTCGGTCACACGCATACCCTGAATGAACTCGCCTTTTTTGCCCAAGCGGTTCAAGGCTGTTTCAATTTGTGGGCCGCCGCCATGAACCACCACTGGGTTCATGCCCACCAACTTCAGCAGCACCACATCTTCGGCAAAGTCAGCTTGCAAGGCCGGGTCGGTCATGGCATTGCCGCCGTATTTGATGACCAATGTTTTGCCATGAAACTTGCGAATGTAGGGCAAGGCTTGCGCCAAGATTTCCGCTTTGTCGCGAGGAGAAATGTGAGCCAAAGAATCGTTGTCAGTCATGATGGGCCGTCAAAGTGGAAACATGCAAGTCAGCGCTTGCTCATGGGATGAAAGGCATTCAGAGCCGTATTGTGAACACTTTTGGCGCTTTGTGCCTCACACACACCCCAAGTTCACAAAATTTTTGTCAGCATGGCGTCTACGCCGTCTTGCCAGGGTGGCAACTTGAGTTGCAGCGCTTGCTCCAAGCGACTGCAGTTGAGCCGGGAATTGAGGGGGCGCGTAGCAGGCGTAGAAAAATCAGACGTGGGCACTGCCACAAAATCCCTGACCGCATAGTTCAAGCTAGGCTTGATCTGCTTGGCTTTGGCCAACACATATTCCGCATAGGCATACCAAGTAGTCTCTCCGGCCGCAGCCAGATGGTAAATACCTGTGAGTGGCTGCGACGCTTTCAGAGCAAGTGCCGTCACATCGGCCAACAAAGCGGCCCCAGTAGGCGCGCCAAACTGGTCATTGATCACGGTCATGCGTTCGCGCTCTTGGGCCAAGCGCAGCATGGTCTTGGCAAAATTACCGCCCTCGGTGCCATACACCCAACTGGTCCGAACAATAAGATGCTGAGAACCTCGGTGAGCAATGCCTTTTTCTCCCGCCAGTTTGCTGTGACCGTAAACATTCACAGGGCCAGTGGCATCTGTTTCAAGCCAAGGCCTTTGTCCTGAGCCATCAAACACATAGTCGGTCGAGAAGTGAACCAAATAAGCACCGGTAGCAGCGCAAACGCTCGACAAAGCTTCAGGCGCAAGTTCATTCACCAAAAACGCTGTCTGTGAATCTGTTTCAGCTTTGTCGACGGCGGTATAGGCCGCGGCATTGACCACCACATCAGGGCCATACAAGCGAACGGTCTCAACCAGCCCTTCCAAGTTGCTCAAATCACCACAATGCGAGGTGCTGCTTCGATCAAGCGCCAGCAATTCTCCCAGGGGTGCTAGGCTGCGCTGCAACTCCCAACCCAATTGGCCATTTTTGCCTAGCAATAAAATTTTCATGCGGTGCTAACTAGCCAACTTAAGCCGTGTACTGCATAGAAACCCAATCGCGATAAGCGCCGCTTTGCACATGCGCCACCCATTCGGTGTTTTCCAAATACCAAGCCACCGTTTTGCGAATGCCAGTCTCAAAAGTTTCTGATGGTTTCCATCCCAATTCTTTTTCTAACTTGCGTGCATCAATGGCGTAACGTCTGTCATGACCGGGACGGTCTTTGACGTAAGAGATTTGAGTGGCGTAACTGGCCCCATCAGCGCGGGGGCGCAACTCATCGAGCAAGGCACACACCGTTTTCACAATCTCAATGTTGGGCTTTTCGTTCCAGCCACCCACGTTGTAGGTTTCGCCCAAGCGGCCGCCTTCCAACACACGTCGAATGGCACTGCAGTGGTCTTTAACATACAGCCAATCGCGCACTTGCATGCCATCACCATACACAGGCAAAGGCTTGCCCGCCAGCGCATTGACAATCATGAGCGGAATGAGCTTTTCAGGAAAGTGCAAAGGGCCATAGTTGTTGCTGCAATTGGTGGTGACCACCGGCAAGCCATACGTGTGGTGCCATGCACGCACCAAATGATCGCTGGCGGCTTTGCTGGCACTGTAGGGGCTGTTGGGCTCGTACTGATGGTGTTCTGTGAATGCAGGGTCTTGCGGGGCAAGGCTGCCATACACCTCATCGGTTGACACATGCAAAAAACGAAACTGACTTTGCGCTTCAGCACTCAAGCCATGCCAGTAGCCACGCACCGACTCCAACAAACGAAAGGTGCCCACAATGTTGGTTTCAATGAAATCGCCGGGGCCATGAATGGAGCGGTCTACATGGCTTTCAGCGGCAAAGTTGAGCACAGCACGGGGTTGGAGTTCGGCCAACAATTTGGGCAACAGCGCAGCATCACCAATGTCACCTTGCACAAACACATGCTGCGGATTGTTTTTCAAAGAAGCCAAGGACTCCAAATTACCGGCGTAGGTGAGCTTGTCGAGATTGACGATTTTTTCATCGCTGTTCGCCACCCAATCCAAGACAAAATTAGCACCAATGAAGCCTGCACCGCCGGTTATGAGAACGGACATGTTTTTTCTTTCCAAAACTGTATTTTAGAAGCCTTGGCAGGCGTTGCCACAGCGGTTAAAGTGAGGCTTTACCGGTCAACCCCCAGAAGTTCGGAGTTTCTATGGCCCCCAGCACCCCCAAAAAGCCAACTAAAGGCGCAACCAATTCTAGCGAACCCCTGCACAGCGCCGCCTCTAAAGACATTTGGTTAGCGAGTCTGGGCGCCATGGCCCAAGCGCAAGCGGCAGCTCAAGAACAAATACACGAGGCGGCCGCCCACTTCAACCAAATGACCCAAGGCCTCAGCGCTGGGCTTGTTCAGCCCATGACCGTCAAGGTCGATCGGCTTGAACATTTGTTTGAAGACCGAGTAGCGCGTGCCCTCAAAAGTTTGGGACTGCCCACAGCCCATGAAGTGGCTGATTTGCAAGAGCGTGTGGCTGCTTTGGAAGCGGCCTTGGGTCAAAAAATGGCGCCAGCAACGGCGAAGGCGCCACCTAGAAAACGGCCTGCGGCCAAAAGCAACAAGGCCACGAAGTCTTAGAAGATGGTTAAAAAAGCCCCTCGACGCACCGCCGAGCGAATTGCAACAGTCTCTTTAGACTTGTTCAATCGCTATGGTGAACCCAATGTGTCGACCACGCTGATTTCATCTGAGTTGAACATCAGCCCCGGCAATTTGTACTATCACTTTCCCGCCAAAGACCAATTGGTCAGCCACCTGTTTGACAACTACAAGGCAGACATTCTGAAGTTGCTAGATGCCAGCCAAGATGTGAAAGATGTGGAAGACGCTTGGTTCTTTTTACATTCCCTGTTCGAGCTCATTTGGGAGCACCGGTTTTTGTACCGCGACCTGAACGATCTGCTGTCTAAAAATCGCCACTTGGAAACCAACTTCAAACACATCTTAGAAGTCAAAACTTCATCCTTGCACCAGTTGCTACAAGCTTTGGCCAACCAAGGCCACATTCGCAACGAGCCCGAGACTTTCAGCACCCTGTCGGCCAGCATGTCGGTGGTTGTGACGTACTGGCTCAGTTATGAATACGTGCGCAACCCCCGCCACGCCATGGAGCCCGAGAGCGCTGGTGATGCGCTAGCGCGCGGTGCGCGGCATGTGCTGTTGCTGCTGGCACCCTACTTGGAAAATGAAAAAGAGCGCTTGCATTTGATGCAACTGACAAAGGCTTACTCGCCAGATGCAGCTTGAAGCCCTCAAGTAAAACGCGTTTGCGCCAGCTTTAACAGCCCGTCAAAAATAAGACTGTCGACCAACTCAAATTGAATGGCCATGCTGGGTGCCATCTTCCAACCCGCACCACCCGTCATGACGCAATGTGGCTCAATGCCTGTGTGCTCCCTGAGGTGATGCACCATGCGCTCACAGGCACCCGCAATGGCATAGGTGCCGCCACTGGTGAGGGCATCGCTGGTGTTGGTGGGAAAGGGCCTGACTTCGCCCGTTGGTACGTGCAATCCGGCTGTACCCGACTCGAGGGCGCGCAACATAATGCCGTGCCCTGGCAAAATAAAACCGCCTAAAAATTTGCCATGCTGATCAAGCGCTTCCACCGTGACGGCAGTGCCCACCATGACCACCACCAATGGTTTATTTAACCCCTGTACCAACATGCGATGACGGGCTCCCACCATGGCCACCCAACGGTCTGAGCCTAAGCGGGTAGGATGTTCGTAGCCATTGCTGATACCGGCTTCTGCATTGGCAGACACCACCCATTGCGGGGACACGTCCCAAAGCTCCATTTGCTCTTGGACACGCCGCTTTACGGCGTCGCCGGCCACCACGCAGCCCAGCATGTACTGAGGCGCAGCCAAGCTGGCCCAAGGCCCATCGGCGAGGGTTTCGATGTTCTCTAAAAATTCCGCGCCCTGTGCCAATACATTGGCTTGGGTATGCGGCCGGTCGTAAAGCGCCCACTTCAAACGAGTGTTACCGACGTCGATTGCCAAAAATGTCATATGCGGATGATAATGATTTTTATGTTCCCTTTAGTCAAAATCTCAAAAAGTCTGTCCGCCTACGAACGCGGCCTTGAATTTGGCAAGGCCAGCGCCCTTCAAGCCCAGCACAGCCGCATTACCTATGCACGATTGTTTGCCACCTGTGGCATCTCTTGGACAGAGGCTTGTGAGCGAGCCAAACGTTACACACAGGTCATTGAAGCCCTTGACCCTGCTTTGATCCCAGAGATGCAGGGCCTGGCCGATGGCGCTGCTTTGAAGCTCGAAGACATCTTGGCCCTCAATTGCAGAACAGAGATTTTGCCGCCCAACTTTTTAAGCGATGAGACTCAAGAAGCCGCTTTGGCATTGGTAGCCAACACCGCCATGGGCTTACCCGATTGGACTTTAGAGGCTGATGGCAAAAACGCTTTAAAAGACGTTTGGAAGGAAGGCGAATGCACGTCCTTGTGTGTCAATGCTTTGGGCAGTGCAGATGGCCACGCTTGGTTTTCGCAAAATTGGGACTGGGTGGGTCGGCAACGCCCAGCCTTGGTCATTCTGCAATCTTATGACGAACAAGGCCGTACTTTTACCACCCTCACCGAAGGCGGCATGTTGGCCAAGATTGGCATGAGCGAAGGCGGCTTGGCCATTGGCCTGAATATTTTGCGTTCGGTCACAGATGGCGCCACGCCAGGGGTGCCTGTGCATGTGGTGCTCAGGCATTTGCTGTCTTGTCAATCTGTGGCGCAAGCGCGTTTGGCACTGGCACGCATGCAAACTCTGAAATTTGGCGCGGCGTCCAATGTCCCAGTAGCTGATGCTCTGGGTGAAGTGGCGTGTTTTGAAATTTCACCCGGCGGTTGGGATGAAGTCAAACCTGTCGATGGGTGCGTGGTGCACACCAACCATTTCTTGTGTGAATCATTGAGCGATCAACAGTCGCCCATGGGCCTGGCTTTATCCAGCACACCTCGTTTGATCAGTGGTCTGCGTCACGCAGCGGCCGTGAAAAACGGCCAACGCATTGGTTTTGAAGAACTGCAAAATTTCCTGCGCGATGAATCAGATGGCCTCTGGTCTATTTGCCGAAGCCCCGACCCAGCCATACCGCCCGAAGCCCGCATCGAAAGTGTGGCTGGCATTATCATGTTGCCGCACACACGCTCTATTTGGATTGCGCCCAACGTGCCCAAGTTGGTGGCGTTTGAAAAAATTGCTTAAATTTGTGGGCGTGGAATAGGGCACACAGACTCGTAAGCCCTTGAGGCTCTGAGCACCATGGCATCGTCAAACATGCGCCCTACAAATTGCAAACCAATGGGCAAGCCGTCTTTGGTGAGGCCACAAGGAATGGTGGAAGCGGGTTGCTGCGTGAGGTTGAAGGGATAGCTAAAAGGCGTCCAACCCAACATGGCTTCGGGCGTCATGGCTTGTTGACCAGCAGGACGCGCATCAAATGCTGGCACTGACACAGAAGGCGTGACCAACAGATCGTATTTCTGCATAAACTGACGCATGTGCGAACCCAAAACCCCGCGCTTTGAATTCAATTGCTGCACATCCATGGCACTGAGCTTTTGACCCAGCACAGCTTCGGCTTTGAAATCAGGGTCGGCCAAAGCTTGTTGCTCAGCCGAGAGGCCATTCCAAACCGAGAGCGCACCCAAGAACCACAAGCCTGTTGTAATTTCCAGCGGGTCTTCAAAGCCCGGATCGACTTGCTCTACGTGAGCACCCAAACTTTGCAAAACTTTGACAGCAGCCTCCACAGCGGCAGCCACATCTGGGTGAATATTTTTGGCATAGCCCAAGGTGGGTGAATAGGCAATGCGCAAACCGCGAATACCATCTTCTAAACCTACACAATAATCTGTGGCATCGGGTGGCAGTGAGGTCCAATCACGCGCATCGGGCTGCTTCATCACATTCATCATGAGCGCAGCATCGCGCACGCTCATGGTGTGGGGGCCCAAATGCGCCACCGAGCCAAAAGGTGAAAGTGGGTAAGCGGGCACCCGACCAAAGCTGGGCTTCAAACCAAAGTTGCCGCAGAAAGCCGCTGGTATGCGCACACTGCCCGCACCATCCGTGCCCACACCAATTGGCCCCAAACCTGCAGCGACTGCAGCGGCGGCACCGCCCGAAGAACCGCCTGGCGTTTTATCGGTGTTCCAAGGGTTGCGCGTAATGCCTGTGGCAGGTGAATTGGTTTCACCTTTGCAACCAAATTCAGGGGTGGTAGTTTTGGCAAACAACACCGCGCCAGATTCGCGCAAGCGCGCTGTAACAGGTGCGTCGACTTCCCAAGCCTGGTTGGGATCGACGGTACGGCTGCCACGCAATGTGGGCCAACCGCGCGTCAGAATTAAATCTTTGATGGATGCGGGCACGCCTTCCAAGGCGCCCACTTCTGCGCCCCCATGAAGCGCTGCTTTGCGATGCGCTTGCCACTTGGCCTCGCTGGACTTGGCGCAATTCATGGCCACTTTTTCGTCGACCAATGTGAAGGCATTGAGTTTGGGATTGAGTTTCTCAATGCGCGCCAACAAGGCCTTGCTTGCATCCACAGGCGATGCTTGACCACTTCGATACAGATGCAGCAATTGCTCTGCGGTGCATTGCGTTAAATCTGTGGGCGTGTTGTGAGCGGTCATGGTCGTGTCCTAGTTTGAGGGCTGAGTTTTTTCCAAGGCAAATCGCCGGGGTCTGCCGCCATGGGGCCAGGCGCCTTGGCCACAATGACTTGAGAAGCAATGGGTGTGAAATCTGCGCGAAAGTGGTTGGAACTTTTGGCCACCACAAGCTTCATTTTTTCAGCATGAATGCCAACGGTGCGCAATAACTCACGATCGAGCAATTGCATTTTGCCGCTCACCACTGCCACCAAAATGCCTTCAATTTCCAAGCAAGCACTCAATCCCATTTGCACGGTTAAGCCCGTCATCATGAGACCTTTTAAAACACATCGACCATCGCTAAGCGCCTTGACTGTGAATCTGCCTTGCACAGGCGGATCACTGAGCTGGCCCGTAAAAATGGGAACTGCTTTGCCCAGCGCGCAATCGATTTGCGCACCAATGCCTGCCTCATGCGCCATCTTTGCAGTACCAGGATCGAACATCAAGCCGAGCGCCACCTGACCCGGAAAAACTTTGCCAGCGCCTTGCTGGAGCAAGGCATGCAGCATGCCGGTGGTGTTGCTGTCGCCGCCTGCGCCCGGGTTGTCTTGGGTATCGGCGATGACCACTGGCAAAGAGGAGGTGGCTGCTTTGGCCATGGCCTGCACCACCGCTTCGCGAGCAGGCAAGCATTCGGGCTGCCAAAGCGAAGGCGGGCTGACCGCTTGGAAAAGTTGTTCAACCACTTTTTCTGCTTGCTCGCCATGTCCCCACACCACAGGTCCACATTCATCGAAATCTGAAGCAGGAAAACCCATGCAAAAACTCAACATCACACCCGAGTCGTGATCGAGTGCCAGCAATTGCTCATAGGCCGTTTTGGCAGGCTCCATCCAAGTGCTTTGCGCATTCAAAGAAATCAAATACGGGAACCGCTTTGCGTGCATGGCTTCTTTTCGGCCCAGCTTGAGTCGACGTTGCATAAGTTGTGCGGCCAGCTCACCCGTATCGGCCATGTCAATGTGCGGATAAGTGCGGTATGACACCAAACCATCACTGAGCGCCAACATTCGCTTGGTCACATTGGCGTGCAAATCGAGGCTGGCAATGATGGGCACGACAGGGCCTACCAACTGCCGAATGCGCGAGATCAATTCACCTTCGCTGTCGTCCGCATTTTCTGCCACTGCCGCACCGTGCAAATCCAAATACACACCGTCCAAGCCTTGGGGCAAAGCACGCTGCACATCCTCTAAGATGGCTTGGCTGATTCGCTCAAACGCATCCTGGGTCACGTACGAAGAAGGTGTAGCACCCGCCCAAGCAGAAGGCACAAGCTCCCAGTGCAAACGCTTGGCCACATCGATGAAGCCAGCAATGGGAATATTGATGCCAGAGAGTTGCTCAATCACCGCCTGCCCGCGCATGAAAGCGGGAAAAGATTCACCGCGATTGAACGCCGTCCAATCGGCCAAGCTGGGGGCGAAGGTATTGGTCTCGTGCTGATAACCAGCGATCAAAATGCGTGTCATGGCAATTTTTGGGTTTTAAAAAACGATTAAAAAATAGCAGGGGGCGCTGCTTCAAATAATTTGCGTGTGTAAGCGTGTTGTGGTGAAGCGTACAAATCAGCTGTGCGTCCTGCCTCCACAATTTCTCCTTGGTGCATCACGATCACATGATCGCAAAGCTGAGCGGCCACACGCAAATCATGCGTGATGAACAGCATGCCCAAGCCCAAGCGCGATTGAATTTCGCGCAGCAAAGTCAGAATCTGCGCCTGCACACTGACGTCGAGTGCGCTCACAGCCTCATCGGCCACCAACACTTTAGGCTCACAAGCCAAGGCGCGCGCGATGGCCAATCGCTGTCGTTGCCCACCACTGAATTGTGTTGGGTATCGGCTAAGAGACTCCACTGGCAAGCGAACTTGTTGCATCAAGGTTTCAGACAGTTGGCGCGCTTTGTCTGCTGACATGCCAAAGTTGATAGCACCTTCCACAATGGACTGGCCCACTGTGCGGCGTGGATTCAATGACCGATTGGGATCTTGAAAAACCACCTGCACATGGCTGCGCAAAGGCCTCAATTGACTTTCGCTCAAGGTGGCAATTTCATGATCGGCCCAATGAATCTCGCCTGCCGTTGGATCAATCAATCTAATCAGGCAACGAGCCAAGGTCGATTTTCCCGAACCAGACTCACCCACAATGCCAATCGTTTCACCTGCTCGCACAGCCACGCTGGCCGCCTTCAAGGCATGCGTTTCATGACCACGGCCTAACCAATCTCGGCTGACATACGTTTTTGTAACGGCTGTGCCCTTCAAGATGGCAGCGCCTTGCGCCTCTGGCCTTGGCGGCGGCGGCGTCATGCTGGGCACAGCGGCCAACAGGGTTTGCGTATACGTCTCACGCGCTTGCTTCAAGACCTGCTCGCAAGTGCCTGACTCGACTGCGCGGCCTTGGTTCATGACCAACACATCGTCTGCAATTTCAGCCACCACGCCCATGTCATGTGTAATGAACAGCACCGCACAACCTTGCTCGGCTTGCAGCTGAGAAATGAGTTTCAAAATTTCTTTTTGCGTGGTCACATCCAAAGCGGTGGTGGGCTCATCACAAATGAGCAAAGCCGGTTTCAAAATAACAGCCATGGCAATCACAATGCGCTGCCTTTGACCGCCACTTAACTGGTGTGGAAAACTGCTGTACATGCGCAACGGGTCTGGTAACTTCACGCTTTCAAACACACGCAAAACTTCCGCCTTGCGTTTTTCGGACGACCAATCGGTGTGCGTGGCCAACAACTCATCCACTTGGTCACCACAGCGCATGACCGGGTTGAGCGCCGTCATGGGCTCTTGAAAAACCATGCCCATGGCCTGGCCTCGGAGTTCACGCAATCTGGTTTGAGGCGCTTTGAGAAGCGCTTCGCCCAGCAGCAAAATTTCGCCGCCATCGGCCTTCAATTCTTTGGCCAACAGCCCCATGACGGCGGTCGCCATGACAGACTTGCCCGACCCCGACTCGCCCACCACACACAAAGTTTTGCCTCTTTGAATGCTGAGACTGATTTGCTCAATGGCGTGCGATCGATCTGCACCCTTTGGCAGCGCCACCGATAAATTGTTAATTTGCAAAACAGTGTCTGACATCAAGCACCCCGTCTTGCAAATTTGGGATCAAGTACATCTCGCAAGCCATCGCCCAACAAATTCACAGCCAACACAGTGGGCACCAGAAACAAAGCGGGGTACAAAACATTGCCTGGGTATTGACTGAACTGCACGCGCCCTTCAGCCATGATGTTGCCCCAAGTTGGAATGTCGGGTGGCAGGCCCAAACCCAAGAAACTCAAAATGGCCTCGGTCAGCACAGCTGAAGCCGCAACGAAGGTGCCTTGCACAATGAGAGGCGCCAAGGCATTGGGCAAGATATGGCGAAACAAAATGATGTGCGTCGGTGTGGCCAATGCACGGGCTGCTTCAACAAAGGGTTCTTCTCGCAAACTGAGCACCAAGGAGCGAACCAGCCGCGTCACGCGGGGCACTTCCGGTATGGCAATGGCTACCACCACCGTTGAGATAGTGGCACCCAAAGCGGCCACCAAAGCAATGGCCAACAAAATGGCAGGAATGGCCATGAGGCCATCCATGAAGCGCATCAAGACCGCATCCACCGTTCGGAAATAGCCAGCCAACATGCCCATGCCACCGCCCAACACCAAAGCCAACACAGCGGTGCAAGCCCCCACCCCCAGGGACACGCGTGCACCATAAACCACACGGCTGTACAAGTCACGGCCAAAGCTGTCGGTACCCAACCAAAATGTATGTTGCACCGTGCTGCCATCGAGCAATGCAAACTGCCCAGACACACCCACCGCTTTATTGATGAAATTAGAGTCCATGGCACTGGGGTCCACCGTGCCTAAAAAAGGCGCCAGAAGTGCCACGAGAATCATGGTGCCTAAAACCACCACGCCAAATTTGACAGAGCCATTGGCCCACAAGCGTTGCAAGTTATTCATCAGTAACGAATCCTTGGGTCTAGCACCAAATAACTTAAATCGACCAGCAAGTTAATGAGCACATAGCTGACTGAGAACAAAAGCACCAAACCTTGAATGACAGGAAAATCGCGGTTCAAAACAGCGTCCACAGTCAGTGAGCCCAAACCGGGAATGGCATACACGGTTTCTGTCACCACCACACCACCAATCAGCAAGGCAATGCCAATGCCCACCACCGTCACAATGGGCACTGCCGCATTGGCCAAGGCATGGCGCAACAAGACCGCAGTTTCAGAAATGCCTTTGGCCCGTGCGGTGCGAATGTAATCTTCTGTCAGTGCTTCCGACACACTGGCCCGAGTGACCCGCGCAATGAGCGCTACATAAATCATGGCCAAGGTCATCCACGGCAAGATCAGTTGTCGCATCCATGCCCAAGGCCCTGCAGCCGAAGGCCCCGAGATTGATTTGTAACCTTGCACCGGCAACCATTCCAAGCGAATGGCGAACAAGTAAATGAGCAAATAGCCAATGACAAACACAGGAACCGAAAATCCTGCGACTGAAAACCCAGACAACAAACGATCAAGCCATCCGCCCATGCGCCATGCAGCCACAGTACCCAGTGGCACAGCAATCAAAAGGGCCAAAATGACGGTGCCAAATGCCAAGGACAAAGTAGGCTCAACACGTTGCGCAATGAGCTCGGTGACAGGCTTGTTCAAATAATACGAAAAGCCCAGATCACCTTGAAACACATTGCCCATCCAGATACCGTACTGAACGGGAATAGAACGATCCAAACCCAATTGGACTTGGATCTTGGCAATGTCTTCGTTGGTCGCACTGTTGCCCGCAATCACCGCCGCAGGATCACCAGGGGCCAACCTCAAAATGAGGAAAACCACCAGTGACACCACGAACAGCACCGGCAGCACCGCAAGAATGCGGCGCAACAGGAATTGAAGCATGGCTTAGTTTTTCTTCATGTTCCAAAGCAGGGGGACGCCAGGTGTGATGAGCATGCCCGTTACATTGGATCGCACAGCAGCAGGGCTGATGTATTGACCCAAAGGTGCATGGGTTGCGGTTTCGAATGCCACACGCTGAATTTCAGAGGCAATTTTCTTTTTCTCTGCAACTTCTGTGGTGCGTGCAAAACGGCCCTTCAGGTACTCGAGGCGCGGTTCATCTTGCCAACCGAACCAACCATTTTGACCTTTGGCATTGAGCATGGCCATGGACAGAGGATTGGTAATGTCTCCGGCAGTCCAAGCAGTCAGAAAGATGTTCCATCCACCTTGTGCAGGCGCGTCTTTCTTGGCACGGCGGGCTAACAAGGTAGCCCAGTCCATTTGTTGGAAGTCAACCTTGAAGCCGGCCGCTTGCAATTGTTGCTGCGCGACCAATGGCAACTTGGCAATCGAAGCCAAATCGGTGGGGCGCATCAAAGTGACAGGCGTGCCGTCATAGCCGGCTTCTGCCAACATTTGTTTGGCCTTGGCAGGATTGGCAACGCCCGTGAAATAGCCTGTGTCTTCATCGGAATACGTTGTGCCGCAAGGGAACATGCTTCGGCACAGACGACCCAACTCGGGCACGCCCACCTGGGTATTGATATAAGCCTGCTGGCCCATGGCCACCATGGCAGCTTGCCTGATTTTGGGATTGTTAAAGGGGGCATGCAAGTGGTTAAAGCGCATGATGAATTGCAAACCTGCAGGCGCGAAGTTTTCAACACGCACGCCTTCGGTTTTCTTCAAGGCGTCCATCTGCTCAAAGCTAGGTTGCTCAATGATGTCGACTTCGCCAGCTTTGAGTGCATTGAACTGCGTTTGAGTGTCGCGAATAATGACCCACTCGACGCGGTCAAAATTAACGGGGCGGCCGCCCGCCATGGCACTGGGCGCCTCAGGGCGTGATTTGTATTTGGCATTTTTGGTATACACCACCAAAGCGCCAGGTTTGAACTCATCTGCTTTGAAAACAAACGGGCCTGAACCAATGTGCTCTTTAATTTGCTCAGTGCCAGGCGTAGCAGCAATGCGGGCCGGCATGATGAAGGGCACGTTAGAAGAAGCTTTGCCAAACGCATCCAGCACAATGCCGCAGGGTTGATTCAAAATGAGTTTAAACGTGTTGGCGTCGGGTGTTTCATAACCCGTGACGAAAGTGGCAAGGACGCCGCCCATAGCGTCACGACTGGCCCAACGTTTCAATGAAGCCACCACGTCTTCACTGGTCACAGGCTTGCCATCGTGAAACTCTAGGCCAGAACGCAGCTTGAAAGTCCAAGTTTTTTCATCTTTGGAAACTTGATAAGACTCCACCATTTGCGGCTTGATCTGGCCCTTGGCATCTTCGGTGAACAAGGTGTCGTAAATCATGTACGCATGATTGCGCGTGACGTAGGCCGTGGTCCAAATGGGGTCTAGCACGGTGAGGTTGGCATGCGGCACAAAGCGCAATACTTTGCTGTTGGCGGGCTGCGCATGGGCAGTGCCAACGGCCATCATGGCCAAACTGAGGGAAAGACTGGCTGCAAAAAGTGAACGGCGTTTCATCAGGGTTTACTCCAAAAGAAAATAAATTGAAATTACCAATAGCTTGGCAATTCCAAGTTCAAAATAGTGAGACTAGAAAACACCCCCACTATAGACCCCTGAAAACAAAATAAACTCATGGTCATCCCCAATATGTCAGCACTGGCTTTGTCAAAAGCCATCCACAGCAAGCAAGTGTCCTGCCGGGAAGTGGTGCAGGCTTATTTGAATCAAATCGAAAAACACAATCCTGGTAGCAACGCCATCGTCAGCCTTGCCCCCCAAGAAGACATCTTGGCCCAAGCCGACGAACGCGATGCCCAACTGGCCCGTGGAGAGTCCATGGGTTGGATGCATGGCTTTCCGCATGCCGTGAAGGACTTGGCGGATGCGGCAGGCTTTCGCACCAGTTTGGGTTCACCCCTCACGCCTCACTCGCCTGTGGCCAAAGATGGCCTGATGGCCGCGCGCATGCGTGCCGCGGGTTGCATCATGATTGGCAAAACCAACACGCCAGAATTTGGTTTGGGCTCGCACACTTTCAATGAAGTATTTGGTGCTACCCGAAATGCTTGGGACCCCACCAAAACGGCAGGCGGCAGCAGTGGCGGTGCCGCTGTAGCGCTGGCGCAGCGCATGTTACCGGTGGCCGATGGCTCTGACTTTATGGGCAGCCTGCGCAATCCAGCAGGGTGGAACCATGTCTATGGCATGCGCCCCTCACAAGGTCGCGTGCCCAGGCCATCGGTACCCGATGTTTTCATTGCACAACTGGGCACTGAAGGGCCCATGGCGCGAACGGTGTCAGATTTAGCCATGTTGCTTTCAACTCAAGCTGGCTACGATGCGCGTGCACCTTTGTCGATTCAAGAAAGTGGCGCGGCATTTGCACACAGCTTGAAAGCCAACATGAAAGGCAAGCGATTAGGGTGGCTTGGCAACTTGAATGGCTACTTGCCCATGGAATCTGGCATTCTAGAGGTTTGTCAAGGTGCGCTTCAGGTTTTAGAAACCACAGGATGCAGTGTCGAAACCACATCCGTCAGCATGCAGCCGGAAGAAATCTGGGATGCATGGTTGGTGTGGCGCGAAGCACTGGCAGGGCCCAGCGCCGGTGCTTTCGCGCACCTTTCCAATTGGCGCGAGAAAGTTAAACCCGAAGCGCAATGGGAATACGACCAGTCCTTACACCTCACTGGCACGCAATTGATGCAGGCAAGTACCACACGCACCCGCTTTTACCAAAGCATGCTATCCCTGTTTGAATCGTTTGATGTGCTGGCCATTCCCACGGCGCAAGTTTGGCCATTCGATGTCAAAGAGCGTTGGCCGCAAAGCATTGCAGGGCGCACCATGGACACCTACCATCGCTGGATGGAAGTGGTTTTGTATCCAACATTTGCAGGTTTGCCCGCCATCAGTGTGCCTGCTGGCTTCAATGCGCAAGGTTTGCCCATGGGCTTGCAACTCATTGGCAAACCCAAAGGTGACTTTGAATTGTTGCAAGTGGCGCATGCCTACGAACAGGCGGCGCAAGATTTAATCCAAAAGCGGCCGCCCGGAATTTAAAGCCAGCCTGCTTTTCAAGCCTTGGATTTTTATCGCATGGCGCCCGTCAAAGTGAGGCTGGCCAAAGCCATCACTTTGGCCGAATCGACCAGTTCCTGAATGCCCACGTACTCATTGGGCTGGTGCGCCAAATCCAAAATGCCCGGGCCATAAGCAATGCAGTCTTTCAGCTGGCCGGTTCGCACAATGTGCTTTTGATCGTAGGTGCCTGGGCTGGAAATGTAGGAAGGCTCGCGTCCCAGCACACGCGCAATGGCGCGCGCCGTGGCATCGACCACAGGTGCATCGCGCGGCGTAGCGGTAGGCACAAAGCTCATGATGTCGCGAATACCAAAATCAAAACCCGGACGCGTGCGCTTCAACTCATCGAGCATGTCAATGATTTCTTGTTTCACAGCTTCCAAATTTTCTTCAGCAATGAAGCGCCGATCGAGCACGGTGCGGCAGCTGTGCGCCACCACAGGTGATGGCGAATCGGCAGTAGGCCAACCACGTGCATCGGTTGCATAGTGTTGCTCCACTTGACCACCGTGAATGCTGTTGATGTTCAAGGTGCTGACGCGCGCGCCTGGCGGCTCGACAGGCTCTGAGGTATGTCGTTGCTTCAATCGCGGTTGCAATTGGGTTTCAAGCAAATGAATGAAGGCGCTCATGTGGTTGATGGCGCTGTCGCCCAAGAAGGGCATAGAGCCATGCGCAATGCGGCCTTTGGTTTCAACCTCACCCCACCAAACACCGCGATGGCCCAAACAAATTCGGTCAACGCCCAATGGCTCAGGAATGATGACGTGATGCACACGGGGCTTGCTGAAATAACCGCGCTCTGCCAAATAACCCACACCTGCAAAGCCACCTGACTCTTCGTCGACGGTGCCGCTGATTTCAAGTGCGCCTGGAATGGGCATGCCCGATTCAATCAGTGCTTCAACCGCAATGATGCTGGCAGCCAAACCGCCTTTCATGTCGCAGGTGCCACGGCCATAAATTTTGCCATCGCGAATTTCTGCACCAAAGGGGTCGGAAGTCCAGCCGCTACCGGCTTCCACCACATCGATGTGGCTGTTGAAGTGCACGCAATCTCCTGCGCTGGCACCCTGCCAACGCGCCACCACATTGACCCGAGGCTTGGCATCTGAATCGCCTGGTGCACCATGCGCACGGACGTATTCCACCGCAAAACCGCGTGGCTTCAGTCGCTCACCAATGTAACGAGCGCAAGCTTCGTAGGCATCACCCGGCGGGTTGACGGTGGGAATGCGCACCAAGTCTTGTGTAAGGGCCACCACTTCATCGCGCTTGGCTTCAATGCGTGCCAAGACCGCTTGAACTTGCGGGCTCAAAGCTTCTGCAGTGGTTTTTGAGTTCATCAATTTTGTCTCCAAGGCAGGCCGCGCATGCGCCAACCGCCCAGCTTGCCACGGTGTGCTTCAGCGTTGGGGTCGCCCTCAAAACCTTCCAAAATATTGAAAGCCTCAATGCCCAACTGACTGGCCCTTTGCGCAGCAGCCACCGACCTTACACCGCTTCGGCACAGCAACACAATTTTGAGCCCCTCAGCCGCAATGCGTTGAATGCCAGCATCAAATTCTGGGTTCACATCAACCACCGGCCACTGCTTCCAAGCCAGCGGCTTGGCTTCAGGCACAAACCCGACCCAAGCGCGCTCGGCATCAGATCGCACGTCGACCATCACAGCCTCGCCCGACTGCACCCAGTGCCAAGCCAATTCAGGCGATACATCGCCGGCATAACCGTCTGCAGGACGGATTGATAAAACATCATTTCGCACAGGCTCTCCTTCGGCATCTTGCCGTAAACCAGAATTTAAATTGGCGGGCACCGCTTCATCAATCCGACGCGGCTTAGGCAGGTTCAGATCGTTCATGGTTGCAACAAACTGCGCTTTGGTTTGACCCGCAACACGCACATTGTTTTTGATCTCATCACCAATGCTTGAATGCGTTCGGCCTTGATAATCATGGCCCGGCCACACTGTGGTGCCCTCAGGTAATTTGAACAAGATCTCGGTGAGGCTGTGATAAAGCGCTTCAGCGCTGCCCGACTGAAAGTCTGTGCGGCCGCAACCCCGGATGAGCAAGGTATCGCCCGTGAAAACATGCCCACCCTCGTTGGTAGCCACATAAAAACTCATGCTGCCTGCGGTATGGCCAGGGGTGTGCAAAGCCTTGAGCGCAAACGCGCCAAATGAAATCATTTGACCATCGACCAGTTGCACCGAGGCTGTGCCAATGTGACAGCCCTCAGGCGCTGCCGTTTTCAAACCTAAATGTTCAGCCAGCAAACCTGCACTGGTAATGTGATCTGCATGCGCATGGGTTTCTAAAGCCCAATTGACTTTGAGGCCTTTGTCTTGAATGAGTTTTTGATCGCGTTCAATTTGATTGTCCACGGGATCAATGATGACGGCATCCAGCGAGTCAGGGTCAAAGACCAAATAGGTGTAAGTGCTGGAATGGCTGTCAAACAGTTGAATGACTTGCGCTTGCGGTTTAGGCATGGCCGGCCTTAGGCAAATTTCGTGAGCATTTCGGCCACATGTTCTGCCGATTGATCACCTTGCTCAATCATGCAACCCACCATGGCAAAAAAGGATTTGTCCAAAGCTTTGCGAGAAGCCGCCATTTGCTGCGCAATTTTTTCGCAGTCAGCGTCGGTCTCAATGAGTTTTTGCAAACCCCTCAATTGACCTTCAATTCGGGCCAGACGGGCACAAAGGGCTTTCTTTTTTTCAGGATCGGCAATACGGCTCATGGAAATCTTTCTGGAGGACAGCAAATTATGATAACTTCTGCCAGCTTTTTTGGAACATTTTTCGGAAACACTTCGACATGCTTGCTAATTTACACCCCTATTTAATTGCCGGTCTTGGCGGTATTCTCATTGGCCTTGCCAGTTGGCTGCTTTGGTGGGGCCTTGGCCGCATTGCGGGCGTCAGCAGCATTACCTCTGAAGTCATTGCTTCCCCCGTGCAAACTGACTCTTGGCGATGGGCGTTTTTGGCAGGCTTGATTTTGGGGGGCTGCCTTTTGGGTCAGGGCCTAGAGATACCCACCTTGCCTGCAAGGCCCTTGTATTTGCTCATTCCTGCAGGGCTTTTGGTGGGTTTTGGTACCGTCTGGGGCAATGGTTGCACCAGTGGCCATGGTGTGTGTGGCTTGGGCAGGTTGTCGGCCAGATCCTTGGTGGCGGTGGGTGTTTTCATGGCCACAGGCATGCTTGTGGTCACCTTGATGCGAGGTGCAGCATGAGCGCCGCCCCCCACCCCGCCAGCCAATTGGGTCTGGCTTTCTCTGCAGGTCTTTTGTTTTCGGCTGGCTTGGTTTTGTCAGGCATGACTCAGCCCCTCAAAGTGTTGGGCTTTCTGGACATCACAGCCATTGGCAAGGGACCGTTTCCAGGTCTTTGGGACCCCACTTTGGCCTTTGTCATGGGCGGTGCGGTCTGCGTCACTTTATTGGCATTTGCTTGGACGCGGCGAATTTCTAAAACACCTTTGTTTGACGATCAATTCCATGAACCTGCCCGAAGCCACATCGATTTGCCACTGATTGGGGGGGCCGTTTTATTTGGCGCGGGTTGGGGTTTGGTGGGCTATTGCCCCGGCCCAGCCTTGGCCAGCGCACTTTTAAGCACAGATGCCCTGATTTTCACAGCCGCCATGTTGGCCGGCATGTTGATTTGTAAGACTTTTCTAAGTAAAACGGCTAAGATCGCAGATTGACGTTGACGTAAACGTCAATTAGACTGGGCTGCTTTCTGATGCGGCCCTTTTCATCCATGACTGGAACCTTGACATGACCGACTTGTCTGCCGAATACAAAGCCCTCGCCGAATACCGCCCTACGCACAAAGTGCGCTTTGTCACGGCAGCCAGCTTGTTTGATGGCCACGATGCCGCCATCAACATCATGCGCCGCATTTTGCAAAGCATGGGCGCCGAAGTGGTTCACTTGGGTCACAACCGCTCGGTCGACGAAGTGGTCACAGCCGCTTTGCAAGAAGATGTGCAAGGCATTGCGATCAGCTCCTACCAGGGCGGCCACGTTGAATATTTCAAATACATGGTTGACCTGCTACGCGAGCGCGGTGGCGAACACATCCAAGTCTTTGGCGGTGGCGGCGGTGTCATTGTTCCCGCCGAAATTCGCGAATTGCATGCCTACGGTGTGGGCCGCATTTACAGCCCCGAAGACGGCCAACGCATGGGCTTAGCCGGCATGATTGGCGAGATGGTCATGCGCTGCGACAAAGACATTAGCCCGTACGCACCCAAAGATTTGAAAGCCATACAAGGTAACACCGAAGCCAATTGGCGCGCGTTGTCACAACTCATCACCGTGTTAGAAAACGGCAAGGCTTCTGCTGACATGGTGGCTGCTTTGCGCACTGAAGCTGTTAAACACAAAGTGCCCGTGCTGGGCATTACGGGCACTGGCGGCGCTGGTAAATCTTCTTTAACCGACGAACTCATTCGACGTTTGCGTTTGGACCAAGGCGATGACTTGCGCATTGCGGTGGTGTCCATCGATCCTTCACGCCGCAAGAGCGGTGGCGCGCTGCTTGGCGACCGCATTCGCATGAATGCCATCAACCCTTGGCGCAATGGCCAGCGCGTGTTCATGCGCAGTTTGGCCACGCGCGATTTTGGCAGCGAAATTTCTGCCGCACTGCCTGATGTGGTTGCCGCTTGTAAGGTGGCTGGCTTTGATGTGGTGGTGGTTGAGACCTCGGGCATTGGCCAAGGAGACGCTGCCATCGTGCCGCATGTCGATGTGCCGATGTACGTCATGACGCCAGAGTTTGGCGCGGCCAGCCAGTTGGAAAAAATCGACATGCTCGACTTCGCCGAGTTTGTGGCCATCAACAAGTTTGACCGCAAAGGCGCCAGCGATGCGCTTCGCGATGTGGCCAAACAAGTTCAGCGAAACCAAGAGGCTTGGACAGTACCCACAGAAAACATGCCCGTGTTTGGCACCATGGCTGCCCGCTTCAACGACGATGGCGTCACGGCTTTGTACCAAGCACTCAAAGTTCGCTTGGGCGATTTGGGTTTGAAGTTGAAAGAGGGTTTGCTGCCCATCGTCGACGTTCGCCACAGCACCAACCAGACCCCCGTGGTCCCCACCGCACGCACGCGTTACTTGGCAGAAATCAGTGACACCGTGAGGGGCTACAAAAAACAAGCACGTGCCCAAGCGCACTTAGCCCGTGAAATTCAACAACTGCGCGCTGCGGCAGTGATGCTGGAAGTGGACAAACCTGGCCGCGCCAAAGCCTCAGAGGCAGCCATCGACTTGGCCATTCGCCGTGAAGAGACACAAGAACCTGGCGCAAAGAAATTATTGGGGCACTGGCCTGAAATGCAAAAAGCCTACGCGGCGGGTGAGTATGTTGTGACAATCCGCGACAAAGAAATTCGCACCGCACTCACTTCCAAAAGCTTATCGGGCACCACCATTCGCAAAGTGTCTTTGCCCACGTACGAAGACCACGGCGAAATTTTGAAGTGGCTCATGCTGGACAACGTGCCAGGCAGTTTCCCCTACACCGCTGGCACCTTTGCTTTTAAACGCGAAGGCGAAGATCCCACGCGCATGTTTGCGGGCGAAGGCGATGCGTTCAGAACCAACACCCGCTTCAAACTGCTAAGCGCAGGCATGCCTGCCAAGCGTTTGTCCACAGCCTTTGACTCTGTCACGTTATACGGCAACGACCCCGATCCTCGTCCAGACATTTACGGCAAGGTGGGCAACTCGGGCGTCAGCATTGCCACCTTGGACGACATGAAAGTGCTGTATGGCGGCTTTGACTTGTGCAACCCCAGCACCAGCGTGTCGATGACCATCAATGGTCCAGCGCCATCTATTTTGGCCATGTTCATGAACACCGCCATCGATCAGAATTTGGAAAAATTCAAAACCGACAACGGCCGCGAACCCACCGACACTGAAGCGGCCAAAATTCGCGCATGGGTGATGGCCAATGTGCGCGGTACCGTGCAAGCCGACATTTTGAAAGAAGACCAAGGCCAAAACACTTGTATCTTCAGCACCGAGTTCAGCTTGAAAGTCATGGGCGACGTTGCGCAATTTTTTGTCAACAACGATGTGCGCAATTTCTACTCGGTTTCCATCAGTGGCTATCACATTGCCGAAGCTGGTGCGAACCCCATCAGCCAATTGGCCTTCACGCTTTCCAATGGCTTCACCTTTGTCGAAGCCTACTTGGCGCGCGGTATGCACATTGACGATTTTGCGCCCAACTTGAGCTTCTTCTTCAGCAATGGCATGGACCCCGAATACACCGTGATGGGCCGCGTGGCGCGCCGCATTTGGGCGGTGGCCATGAAGAACAAGTACGGCGCCAACGAACGCAGCCAAAAATTGAAGTACCACATTCAAACGTCTGGCCGTTCTTTGCACGCGCAAGAAATTCAGTTCAACGACATTCGCACTACGCTGCAAGCTTTGATTGCCATTTACGACAATTGCAACTCGCTGCACACCAATGCCTTTGACGAAGCCATCACCACGCCCACTGAAGACAGTGTGCGCCGCGCCATGGCCATTCAACTCATCATCAACCGCGAATGGGGCTTGGCCAAAAACGAAAACCCCAGCCAAGGTTCATTCATCATTGAAGAGCTCACCGAGCTGGTCGAAGAAGCCGTGCTGACAGAGTTTGAAAAAATTGCAGACCGCGGTGGCGTACTGGGCGCCATGGAAACGGGCTATCAGCGCGGCAAGATTCAAGACGAATCAATGCACTACGAAATGCTCAAGCACACCGGCGAGTACCCCATCATTGGCGTCAACACCTTCCGCAATCCCAAGGGCGATGAAGTCTTGGAAAAACTAGAATTGGCGCGCTCTACCGAAGAAGAGAAAAAATCTCAACTCGATCGTTTGCATGCGTTCCATGCCAAGCATGCCAAAGAATCGCCCGCCATGTTGGCTCGTTTGCAGCAAGCCGTGATTCTCAACCACAACGTGTTTGAAGTACTGATGGACGCTGTGCGGGTCTGCTCATTGGGTCAAATTACCAATGCGCTGTTTGAGGTGGGTGGCCAATACCGTCGAAACATGTAAATTCCCGACTGTCATGCGGCGTTAAAGCGTTTGTGCGACATTACGCGCATGAACATACTTTTCATCATTGACCCCCTAGCCTCCTTCAAGATCAAGAAGGACACCAGTTTTGCCATGATGCGCGAGGCGCAAAAGCGCGGCCATCAGGTCACTGCTTGCGAAGTGCCCCACATTCAATGGCAAAAAGGCGAGTGCGTGAAAGCACACGTTCAAGACTTGCACCTCACGGGCCAAGTTGATGCTTGGTATGAAGTCACTGCTTCGCGCCAAGCATGGCTAAAAGACTTTGACGCCATCATCATGCGCAAAGACCCGCCCTTTGACAGCGAGTATTTTTACGCCACCCATTTGCTCAGCCAAGCTGAGCGCGAAGGCGCCAAGGTGTTCAACAAGGCATCAGCCCTTCGTGATCATCCTGAAAAATTGGCCATCATGGAGTTCCCCCAATTCATTGGGCCTACTTTGGTGACACGTTCTGCAGAAGCCATCAAAGCATTTCATGCCGAGCACAAAGACATCATCTTGAAGCCACTCGACGGCATGGGTGGCATGGGCATTTTTCGAGTGGGCGCAGATGGCATGAATTTAGGCTCCATCATTGAGACGCTCAACCTAGACGGCGCGCAATCGGTCATGGTGCAAAAGTTTTTGCCCGAGATTGCACAAGGCGATAAGCGCGTGCTCATCATTGGCGGCAAGCCCGTGCCATTCTGTTTGGCACGGATTCCACAAGGCGGCGAAGTGCGCGGCAATTTGGCGGCCGGTGGCAAAGGTGTGGCTCAACCCATTACCGACAACGATCGCTCTATTGCAGAAGCCATTGGCCCCATTTTGGCGGCACGTGGTTTGTTGTTGATTGGCTTAGACATCATCGGCACTAGCGTGACCGAAATCAACGTCACCAGCCCCACGTGTTTCCAAGAAATTTTTGATCAAACGGGTTGTGATGTAGCGGCGATTTTCATTGATGCACTAGAAGCGGCATTTCAAGCCGCTTAGCAACACCACAACATCAGGCAAAGCCTAGCTGGCTTTAACCTTCAAACGCCAAGCGTGCAACAAAGGCTCGGTATAACCACTGGGTTGCTCTTTGCCTTTGAAGACCAAGTCGCAAGCAGCTTGATACGCTTTGGAAGTTTTAAAGTTGCCCGCCATCTTTTGGT
>Ga0209552_1000015_pt1 | contig 57496 bp, 60 predicted proteins | sample LauGreFaBDMM15SD_2_FD_188214 | JGI IMG/M metagenome (GOLD analysis project Ga0209552, IMG submission 188214) | Freshwater lake microbial communities from Lake Michigan, USA - Fa13.BD.MM15.SD (SPAdes) (version 2) | ecosystem: Environmental > Aquatic > Freshwater > Lake | place: Lake Michigan, USA... | reverse complement strand
GCGGTAAGCCTCCCCCTCCCGGTGGTGCAATGCAACCACCACCACCCGGTGCAAAGCCACCGCCTCCGCCAACAGGTGGAATGCAGCCCCCGCCACCTGGCGGTAAGCCACCACCACCTGGCGGAAAACCACTACCTCCTCCTGGAGCTCCAAAACCACCTGGCGGCTAATGGCTGACTAGAGGAAAAATGGGTACTCTTTGTACCCATTTTTTTCGCTAAATTTTGATATCTATTTGCGATGAAAACTAAGTAAGTTGTGGCCAATTACGGTCTGCTAGTGTCGTTTTACACGACAGTTGGTGGTGAGTGAGTCATTTGAAGGTCATAAGTTCATCACCCAGTGAAAAAGCGCAACATTTAGGCTAATTGTGATCGGTTGCTTTTGGCGAAGCCTAGGTTTACATTATTGTGAAGCATCAAGTTACAAATGGGGGCTGCAATGAAATTAACCGGTGGTTGTTACTGCAAAGGGATTCGCTACGCATATGAGGGCGAAATTAGGGCGGCTTTGCAATGCCATTGCAGAGAGTGTCAATATATTACGGGTGGTCACCCAAACGCCATAGTGATCTTGGACCTTGATGGATTCAAATATGAAAAGGGTACGCCCGCATCATTCAAACGCAGTGACTTAGAAAAGCCTGTCACTCGTTTCTTTTGCTCAATATGTGGAACCGGAATAGGTACTCAAACGCCAACAAGACCAGGTTCAATGGTGGTCAAGGTAGGCACTTTAGATGATCCTTCAGTCTACAAACCCAAGATTGCAATCTTTACTGTGGACAAGCAAACCTTTCACCACATACCTGATGATGTGCAGGCATTTGAACGTCGACCTGGTTAGAAAATCCCGTAAATATCCGTGTTGGCACCAACGTCGGCGTCAACAAGCCCCGCTTACAAAGTTGTCTCAATTCGGGGTGCCGCTGAACCATCGGCACACGGTCGCATTGTGCTGCCACTGAGTGTTTACCCGTTTGCTTGGTCAGTGCTTTTGATAAAGTTTGGGGTCTTCTAGGACGGTTTGAATTTCTCAAATGACTAAATTAGCAGTTTTGACCAATTCGCCACAAAACACCTGATGGGTCAAAAAGACAGAAGTCACGCATTTGCCGGCTAGCCAGTCTTTTCGCTGCACTTAGCTTGATTGACGATGCAGAGCGTTTGCCCAGTTCCATCGGTGCTAACTGGTTCAATCAAAAAAAATGCCAAGCAACCTAAGTTGCTTGGCATTGGAGATTGATCTCAACTGTGTCAGATCAAATCAGTATCAGCCATTAAGAGGCTCAAGCACGGTTATCACCCAACAGGTTAGGGTAACGCACATGGTCAACCAAATCCTGAATTTTCTTGCTAGGTTCGGGCGTGATCAGACTTACCACGATGATCACTGCAATGCCTACGGGTACGCCAAACACGCCCGCTGAGATCGGCAGGATGCCGTACCACAGGTCGACTGGGCTGGTGATGCCAAAAATCCCGCGCAGCCAAGGCTGGTTCATGACCATGTAGTAGACCGTGGTGCCTAAACCCGCCACCATGCCCAGCGATGCGGCAATGCCGGTCGCCCGTTTCCAGAAAATCCCCATTACAAGGGCCGGGAAGAACGCGGCTGCGGCAAATGAGAATGCAGCAGAAACCAGGAACAAGATGTCGGCCGGTTTCTGCGCCGCCACTGTCGCTGCCGCTAGCGCTACCACCAGCAATAAAGCCTTGGAAATAGTGACGCGGCGCTCGGTCGAAGCGTTTGGATCGATCATCTTGTAGTACAGGTCATGACTTAAGGCATTGGCAATTGTGAGCAGCAGGCCGTCGGCAGTTGACAGCGCCGCAGCCAGTCCGCCCGCAGCCACCAGGCCAGAGACCACGTAAGGCAGGCCACCAATCTCTGGTGTTGCCAGCACGACAATATCGCCACCAATGGACATTTCGTTCAACTGCAAAATACCGTCCTTGTTGATGTCAACAATTGACAATAAAGTTGGATCAACCTTATTCCAAGCAGCAACCCAAGCAGGTAGCTGGTCAATTGGCGTCCCGATCAGCACCGTGAAGACCTCAAATTTAACCAGCACCGCCAGTGCTGGCGCCGTGAAGTAAAGCAAGAAGATGAAGAACAGAGACCAAGTGACTGAGTCTCTGGCTTCTTTCACACTCGGCACCGTGTAGTAGCGCATGAGAATGTGCGGCAAGGCTGCGGTTCCAACCATCAGGCAAAAGATCAGCGCCAAAAAGTTACGACGGGATGTGTCATAAGTTTTTTGAGCAGCTGCATCACCATTGGGGTCGCCTTTAAATTGCTGCGCATGAGGGGACATGCCATTCAGGGGTGAAGCCTTGACATCAGCTGCCGCTTTGGCCCTGCTCCAGGCGGCTTTGGCCGCCGCCGCATCGATTGGCAAGCTGGTCAATGCTTTTTCGGCAGCCGCCAATTCAGCTGCTGGTGCATTGGCCGCTTTCAAGTCGGCCACTTTGGTGGTCGCAGCAGCTTTGTCAACAGCAAGTGCGGCTGCTGGATCTTTGAGCTTTTCGGCCAAGTCAGCTGATCGTTGCTTGAATATCGCACGAACTTCGAGCTCTTTCGGGTCGCTGGTCAAGAGCTTTTCTTTGGCAGTCACTTTTTCAAGCTGATAGCCATAGATTGCTTGCGGCACTGGAATGCTGGTCTGCTTGACCGACAACCAAACCACGGGGATCATGTAGGCCACAATCAGGATGATGTACTGCGCTACCTGAGTCCAAGTGACCGCCCGCATACCTCCAAGAAGAGAGCAAACCAAGATGCCACTCAGGCCCAGAAAAATACCGACCTCAAACTCAACGCCTGCCAAGCGCGCGGTGATCAAACCCACACCATAGATCTGTGCGACCACATAGGTGAATGAACAAAGAATGGCTGCGACGACGCCGATGAATCGCGGAATATTGCCGCCGTAGCGTTCCCCCAAAAAGTCAGGGATGGTGAACTGGCCGAATTTGCGCATGTACGGTGCCAGGAACAGCGCCACCAGACAGTAACCGCCGGTCCAACCCATGATGAAAGCGAGCCCGTCGTAGCCGGAAAGGTAGAGTGTTCCGGCCATACCAATGAAGGAAGCCGCCGACATCCAGTCGGCACCCGTCGCCATGCCGTTGTACAGCGCAGGAACCCTGCGGCCAGCCACATAGTATTCATCTGCATCGGTGGTTCGGGTGATGAACCCAATGCCTGCATACAGCAGCACTGTGGCAGCCAGGAAACTCATTCCGATCCACTGACGGGACAAGCCCATTTGCTCTGCAATGGCGAGCAAAATAATAAAGGTCAAGAATCCACCGGTGTACCAGGAGTAGACCTTGTTCAAGCCTTTTTTGAATGCAGCCGCTGACGCAGCGGTGCTGGGACCGCCATCTGTTTCGAATAAGCCTGCCATGATTAAACCTCTCCTTCGTGAACACCGTGCTCGATGTCAAGTTTGGCCATGTAGCGCGCGTAATACCAAATGATCACCACGTAAACGACCAATGAACCTTGGGCGCCCATCCAAAAACTAAAAGGCCAGCCAAAGAATGTAAAGCTCAACTCGCGAGCGTAGTAGCCAACAACGAAGGTTACGACGAACCAAATTGCCAGCAAAATCCCCGTAATTTGAAGATTTTTCTGCCAGTAATGGCGGTGGTTTTCAGTAATTTCCATGAAATACTCCAAAGATAAACATGTCCTTGCGGACAATTCGGGATCACCACTTTCTTGCGAACTTGGCCTGCATGCCGGATCACGCCTACAAATATATAAAGATCGGAGAACTAGCTCCAATCATCAATTCCCACTCAATTGGTTAACCTGGACTACTCAGTTCGCAATCCGGTTTCTCGCTCCAATTGAGCGGCCACTTTAGGCTCAAACCCCTTAAGGCGGCGAATGATCTTCGTCGCCTCATCGGGCTCTTGCCTATCAACATGAACCCGTGCCAGCTGATACCAGCCAAACGGACTCATGGGCTGCAGTTCGGTGTTTTTCTTGAGAGCTACAACCGCTTCATCAAAGCGGCGCTCTTGAATCAGGACCAAGGCCAGGCCGTACCAAGCCCGATCCATTTTCGGTTCGATCTCGATGGCGCGTCGAAAAGCAGGCTCAGCTTCTTTGGAGCGTCCATTTTCTTCCAGCATAAATCCTAGATTGAACCAAGCTGCTGCATTTTCGGGATAGGCTTGCGCCAACTGCTCTAAGCCAAGAATGGCTGCGCTTGTGTCCCCCAATTGCGCCAGTACATGGGCACGACTGGCCAAGGCATATGAGGCCATCGGCTTGAGTAGGAGCATTTGGTCAAATTTGGCCAATGCTGCCTGCTTCTGGTTGAAAACCAGAAGCACGATGGCGTTCAGCTTGAGGAACAAGTAAGTTAGTTGCTTGTTTATTTGCACTGCGCCATACCAAGTTGTAAACATAACTGGATTTTGAAGAGGGTTGCACCTAGCCAAACAAATACCAACATCAAAAAAGCGCCCAAGGGTACGTGTCGATCGAGAACAAGACTGGGCGTCAGCAGTCGCGTTAGAGAGATGAAGGGCCGAACCACAACGTGCAAGATTTGGTAGAAAAGATTTTTTTCTTTGTTCGCACCCGCAAGCAATCCAAGCAACCATCGACCTAGCATCGCCATCAATGCGATTTCAGCGATCAGTTTGATTGTGGTTGCAATTAAAATCATTTTTGATAGGTTCTTAAAATTGAGAAAATTCTAATCAACTTTGCAGTCAAATTCAACTTTTAGTGATCAGAGTTTCCTAGCTTAAACCCTGATAGGGTTTACGTTGGAATTAGCATCAGTGCAAAAAAATTTAGCACTCAGTTTGGTTTTTACGAACGAACCGTGAGACTGTGCCCCACAAGCATGGCCTCTACAAGTTCTTGAACAGCCAATGCTTCTTGGGCTGTAGCAAGCTTGTGAGCTTGACCTCTTAGCCAGCGATCCACTTCACTCAGCTGACGCTGCAAGGCGCTGCTACGAGGATCTTCTTGAGACCAATCAAGCGCTTCTTGCCATGCGCTGCCGTCTGAGCGCCAAAGTTGGTAGAACTCTCTGAACTGATAGCTCATGCGGCTGCCGCGCACAGTCACTTCTTGCCGATCGGGCTGCATACCACCGGTGGTGCCCATGACGGTAACAGGAAGCCCTTCTGCTGTTGTAAGCCGAGCCAGCATGTCTAACTCACACAAGGCGGGGTCTTGTGGGTAGCGCGGCAAGGCATGCTGCAGGGTCAATGGGCCCAGAAAGCGTTCAGCCAAAAACAAGAAATGCGATATGACCTCTCGGGTGTAGCCGCCTTCATGGCGAAAGCGCAGCCAATCTGCATCCCTTTGCCATGCTCGGGGCCATGCTGGGTAATTCACCACGATGTCAATTCCAAGTAACTCACCTGCTTCCCCAGCTTGAATAGAACGAGACAATTCTTCAAAGCCACGTGAGGCGGCTTGCGTGAAATTCACGACGCTGGACAAACGAGCCTTGGCCAATTGCGTGACGAGTTCTCGACTTTGAACGTTGTCAGTGCCCAAGGGCTTTTCCATGAAGACGCCTTGTCCATTTGCAGCAGCCTCCAGTGCGTAAGTTTTGCGAGGTCCAGGGGGGCACGCGAGGTACACCACATGCGCTTCGTGCATGGCAGCTTTCGCACTTTGTGCAATGGGTGCGTTTGGCGAAATCAAGCGTGTTTTGGCAACTGAGTCAGTCGAGGGATCCCAGAGGCCGCACACTTCAAAGTCAGGGTGGCGCAGAACGTTTTCGAGCATGCGTCGTCCCATGATGCCGAGACCGATGATGGCAAATTTGTGTTTCATAAGGTTTTCAGATGTGTCGGAGCGTAACAAAAGTTCTTAATCAGGAGCTACTTTAAAGCGTTCAAGGTTGTAGCGAGAAAACTAATTTAAATATATTATGTTGCATCAAATGCTAATGTAGCTATGCGATTTATAAACAGTCACACTCAACAAGGAGACTTACCAATGCAAAATTCTGCAGGCAAATTTTTATCGCTGTTCTTGACAAGCATTTCCATCAGTTTTCCACTGCTAGCTCATTCACAAGCGAATTATCCCGACAAGCCAATACGTCTTATCGTTGCCTTTCCAGCTGGTGGTTCAACAGACATTATTGGACGTATCGTTGCCCAAAGATTAAGTGAGCGCTTAGGCCAGTCAATTGTGGTTGAAAATAGAGGCGGTGCTGGCGGCACGATTGGCACTGACATTGCTTCCAAAGCAGCGCCTGATGGCTACACGCTCACATTGGGTACAACAAGTACCATGGCTGTTGCGCCCTCTGCTTATTCAAAGCTTGGTTACGATCCAATCAAAAATTTTGCACCTATTTCTTTGGTTGCTGTAACCCCTTACCTGCTCGTAGTCAACCCCGATCTCCGAGCAAACACATTGGCCGAATTGGTCGCACTGGCTAAAAGTCAGCCTGCAAAATTGAACTACTCCTCTGCTGGAAATGGTTCAACAACTCAGCTTGCGATGGAAATGCTCAATGATGCTGCTGGTATCAGCACCACTCACATTCCCTACAAAGGCAATGCCGAGGCCGACTTTGCAGTTGTTTCTAATCAAGTGCAAGTTCTTTTTGGATCTATGCCTGCTCTGTTGCAGAACGCCAAAACAGATAAAGTTCGCGCACTGGCAGTTGGAACTGCCAAACGTTCGCCAGCACTTCCAAATGTGCCTACAGTTGCCGAGTTAGGCTACCCAGGATTTGAGGCTGCACTTTGGTTGGGTCTTTTTGCGCCAGCCGGAACGCCAAAACCCATCATTGATCGTCTGAACAAAGAAATTTTTGCAATTGTTGCAACCCCTGAATTTAAGTCAGCAATGGAGAAAAACGGTGCGGATGCTGTGCACAATTCGACTGAACAATTTGCAAATTTAGTGAAGATTGAAGCCGGTAAATACGGCAATATTGTTAAAAAATTAGGCATCAAACTGGATTGATGATCATCTAGTAAATGAAGTCTGTGTTGCAACGTACTTTAGTTAGAGTTTTCAAAATTTGACTAAAAAAAAGTTTTGCGCCACCAAATACCATCTAAGGAGACCAGTTAATGAATGTTTATAACCTGATCATCACTGCAGAAAAATGTATTTTATTTTTCATTGCACTGCTCACAATTTTTAGCGTCGGTGTAGAAATGTACACCGTGATTCAAAATGGAAAAATCGCTTTAACTGATCTGCTTCTGATGTTCATTTACGCAGAGGTTTTAGGCATGGTGGCTGCGTTCTATCAATACAGAAAAATCCCAATTACCTTGCCCATTTTTATTGCGATCACTGCGCTTTGCCGACTGATTATTCTTCAGGGTAAAGGCATTAGCACCGTTGATCTGATTTATGAAGGTTGTGCCGTATTGCTGCTGGCAATTTCTGTTCTCATCATTCAATACGGCATGAAGTTTACAAAAGAGAACGATGAGCAAGCTAAGTAATTCGCGTTAAAGGTTCAAGCGCCATGACCTTTGATATAGGTTTCAAGAAACTTGATCTGATTGTCTTGCAGTTCAATGATACTTTTAACCATGTCACCAACCGATACAACGCCAACTACTTTGTTGGCTTCTAGAACGGGCAAGTGTCTAATGTGCTTGTGAACCATGATGGCCATACACTCGTCCAGTGTGTTCGAGAGTTTCACGGTTAGAGGATTTGGCGTCATGATTGTTGAGACCGCCACTTCAGAGGCATTGTGGTGCGGTAACAATACTTTGATAGCACAATCGCCTTGTGACACGATGCCCTTTAATTGGCCGTCATCTATGACCAATACGGCTCTGACGCGAAAATCTCGCATAATTTTCAAGACATCCACTACGGGGTCGGTTGACCGAACAGAGAAAATGGTTTTTGATTTTTGATCAATAATTTTTTTGACGGTGGTCATTAACAGCAGCCTTTACAAATAAAACTACATTTGAGTAGTTTTGTCTAATTAATTAGACAGTTCGCATTGTATTTTTTAAAAGCAATACTTTACAGCCACTCCATTAAAAAGTCCACCAAAATTGAGCTGTATGTGTTTTGTGGGCGACTTACTCCTCCTATGGTGCGCCGTTTATTAAGGCGCCTTGAGTGCGTTACTCAAAGGAGCCTGGTCATGAACACGCTGTGTGGATCCACCTTGTAGTCGGCAAAGGGGCTGCAGATTTCAAATCCGTTTCGCAAATACAGGGACCGTGCGGCTGCGAAAGATTCTGCAGATCCTGTTTCTAGGCTCAACCGTTTCAAACCCCTGGCGTAAGCTTCTGTGACTATGTGCGATAAGACGGCTTGACCAACGCCTTGACGTAAGAACTTTTCTCTCGTTCTCATTGACTTGACTTCACCGTGATGTTGATCAAGCGTTTGAAGAGCGCCACACCCACAAAGCTCAGCACCCATCCACGCAGTCCAAAAAGTAATATGGGCTTGTCGGAGCTTGTCTAAGGGTAATGCATGAACACTTTCAATGGGCGTGTTATCTAGCATGCCGGCCATGTGTTCACGCACAATAGATTGAGACTCACCACTAGATAGGTCATCTTTGCGAATCACAATTTTCATGGGTTGACCTGGCTTCCAGCTTAGCTAATTAGGATTGAGCCAAGGTGCACCAACGAAGCTGCCAAAGCCAGCCCCAAGCCGACTGCAGTTCTGGGGCGAAGCACCATTTCCGCCACCACTTGCGTAGGGAAAGAATAAGTTTGCTGAACTGCGGCATGCTTAAAGGGGTGCGCCTTGCGAAATTTTTCATTTGTAGCGAGTTTCATCATGTCGCGCCTGCTGCGGTATCTCATCATGCCTGCAATAGACCAACCCGGATCGGGTGGTGCATTCCAAGCGTCAATGTAGCCCGCCACTTTGCGTGCGGCTACCACTGGGTGCCCACCGCCAGACAGCAACACCCCTACAAATTGTTTGACATATTCTTGTAGCAAATCTTGTGGTGGTGTCGGCGTCCCTGTGAAGGGGTGGGCCACAGGTTGGGGAAATAGCTTGATAAGGTTGCACATGACAAACTCTTTGCCGTCATCAGCCTCTAGAAACTCTCGCAATACAGCCCGGTCTGTATGGTGGGGCCCTGGCAAATCAGCAGTGATATTCATGAACTCCTCTATCTCTTCTGAGCTTAGCGGGCCTCGCCAGTTGTCGTACCACGCGCGAAAGAGAATGTATGCCAGAAGAGCGGCAGGCCAGGCCCACCAAAATCCCAATGTGTGCGCTGTGTTCATGAGGGGTTTCCAATTTCAAGAAGGTGAATGGACGAAAAATTATGAAGCCGCGATATTTACGTTTGTATGAAATTCTTAACGTACTTTAAAGAGCCCATTTTAAGTGGCTACAACTGCTCCGCGCACATAAAGCTATATTAATATACCTAGTCATTTTAAAAGCGTACTAAATAGAACTTCCATGAATTCTGTATTCTTAAAAATCAAAAGCACTTACACCCTGATCAATCGTGGCATTCTCAAAGTCTCCGATTGGATGATCAATGGCTTTAGAGTAGCGCTTGTTTTTGGTGTCGTACTTTATGCGGTGGGTATCGGATGGTTTGTTTTTTATGCCGATAAGCTTAGCCTAGACGATCACACAGTTCTGGTGATGGATTTAAAGGGCGTATTGGTTGAAGAAACGCCTGGCGGTTTGAAGGACAAGTTCATTGGCGAACTTCAGGGTAACGCTGCCGAAACTGTTCGTTTGCGCGATGTAGTTATGACCTTGGAGCTAGCAGCCAAAGACAAGCACATTGACAAAGTACTTTTGAAGCTTGACGATTTTCAGGGCGGTGGCTTGGTTTCTTTGCGTGAAGCGGCCAGCGCCATTGAAAAATTCAAAGTGTCTGGCAAACAAGTGGTGGCTTGGTCTACCTTTTATGACCAACGTCAATATTATTTGGCGGCTCATGCCAATCAAGTTTTGTCGCACCCTATGGGTGGTGTGTTAATTGAGGGCCTAGGAAGAAGTCGCAACTACTACAAAGACGCTTTAGACAAACTGGGTATCAAGGCCAATTTAATTCGTGTGGGCCAATTCAAATCTGCAGGTGAACCTTTTGTTTTGAACGCACCCTCTGAGCAAGCCTTAAAAGCAGAAGCACATGTGTACGATGCGTTATGGGCTTTGTACACAGGTGGCGTAGAAAAGGCGCGCAATTTACCTGTAGACAGCATCAATCAAAACATGGGAAAGCTACCTGATGCGTTAGTCAATGTAAAAGGTAATGCGGCCCAGTTGGCCCTAGATTGGAAGTGGCTCGACGGCCTGCAAACTTTTGAATCATTGCGTGAAACGCTCATCAAAGAAGTCGGCAACGACGAAGACATTCAATCTTTCCGTCAGGTTGGCTGGAAAGATTACCTCGTCTCTGAAGTTAAGAAGGTCAAGGGCGATCACATTGCCATCGTTGTGGCCGAAGGAGAAATTGGCGATGGCCGTGCGCCTGCTGGGAAAATTGGAGGCATCTCTACTTCAGAGCGCATTCGAAAAGCGGCTGAAGATAAAGAAGTCAAAGCCATTGTGCTTAGAGTCAACTCACCCGGTGGAAGTGTTTTGGGCTCAGAGCTTATTCGTGAGCAGTTGCAAATTGCCAAAGACAAAGGCAAGCCCATCGTGGTTTCCATGGGCAATTTGGCGGCATCTGGTGGCTATTGGATTTCAATGGCGTCCGACGTGATCATTGCCGATCCAGCCACCATCACAGGCTCAATTGGTGTGTTCGCCATGTTGCCTACAGGCGAAGGGTTAATGAGCAAAATTGGCGTGAACACGGGTGGATACCAAACCAGTTGGCTTGCCGGTGCTTACGACCCTAGAAAAGCGCTAGACCCTCGCATGCAATCTTTGGTGCAATCGAGCGTTGAACACATCTATGCCGATTTCATTGGCAAGGTGTCGCAAACTCGCAAACTCGAGTTGGCCAAGGCTGATGATTTGGCACAGGGCAGAATTTGGACAGGTTCTCAGGCGGTTGATCACAAACTCATTGACCGGCTTGGTAGTTTTTCTGATGCTGTGGAGGAGGCCAGAGCCAGAGTATCCAAACTCGATGGTGCAAGCAGCAGCAAAGAACTTCCAATTAAGTATGTTGGACGAAAAATTTCACCCATCGAAAAATTTGTCCAAAAATTCATGGGCCAGTCAGGATGGCTAGCGGGCGAATCCAATGCCATACCCACTTGGAGCGTGATGTCTGCGCATACTGGGCCTGATGCTTTGTTGTTGAATACCTTGGGCCAAGACCTCAGTTGGCTTCAAACAGTGATTGAAAAGAAGCAGCCCTTTGGTGCCGCAGCGCATTGTTTGTGCGGACCAATGTTATTTGATTAAGTGTTGAGCCAGCAACATTGCCACATGGATGGCATCACGTTTTGTACCATCCATAATTTGATGTCTACAACTTGTGCCATCGGCCACTACACAAGCATCTTTGTTGTTTCGAATGCTAGGCAATAAGTTGGCCTCGGCCATTTGCTTCGAAACTTCCAAATGCGAAGCTTCATACCCAAACGAGCCCGCCATACCGCAGCAGCTGCTTTCAATCAGGTCTACTTTGGCTTGTGGAATGAGTTGAATGACGTGCGTCACTGAGGGCATCAATCCAAAGGCTTTTTGGTGGCAATGTCCATGCACCAAAATCGGTTTTTGAGCGGGGGCCAATTTAACTTTGAGTGAATCAAGTTTCCCTGTTTTATTTTCTGCTGCTAAAAATTCTTCAAACAACACAGCATGTGCTGCCACTGTGTCAGCCATTTCACCCAAGCCCATGACCAAAGATTCGTCTCTGAGGGTTAAAAGGCACGATGGCTCTAAACCCACAATGGCAATGCCTTTTTGTGCAAAGGGAAGCAATGCTTCTAACAAAGCTTGTGCATGTTCTTTGGCCTTGCTCACTTGCCCACTGGCCAAATAGGTTCTGCCGCAGCAAAGGTGCTGGCCGGGTGTGTCTTGCTTGGTTCGACTGGCAATGTGAACTTGATAACCCGCCGCTGACAAAACATCGTGGGCAGCCCAAGCGTTTTCAGATTCGAAATAGCCATTGAAAGTGTCAACAAACAAAACTACTGGCTTACTTGCCTTTAAGACTTCTTCTGCCGAAACACCGACACGCGGGCCGTTGAAGAAATGGTTCTTTTTCCATTCAGGCCATGAGCGCTCTGCTGACAGGCCGGTTAGAGATTCTGCTAGCTTGGCCAACAAAGGCGATTGGTTGCGAAGGTTCATAAGGCCAGGCCATTGCGATGCAATGTGCGCATAGCGCGGCAAGTTGGATATCAAGGTGTCTTTTAACTGCAAGCCATGCTTTTCGTTGTAATGATGCTGCACTTCAATTTTCATGCGCGCCATGTCAACGCCGGTAGGGCAATCGCGTTTGCAACCTTTGCAACCCACACACAAGTCCATTGCTTCCTTCACCTCAGGGCTTTCTAGGCCGCCTTGCAGTTGGCCACTCAATGCCAATCGCAGCGTATTGGCTCTGCCGCGTGTAGCATGAACTTCATCGCGTGTCACTCTGAAGCTAGGGCACATGGTGCCCGTATCAAATTTTCTGCAAGTGCCATTGTTGTTGCACATTTCAACCGCTTTGGCCAAGCCTTGCGCTGGGTCTTGACCTGTTCCGGGCAGTGTTGTTTGTTCTGTGGCGGCGTCGTTATGAACGTTCCAAGCGCTCCAATCCAATGCGGTTTGAATAGGAATGATTTTGTAATTGTTGCCAAAGCGCATGAGCGATGTGTCGTCCATTTTGGGTGGATTGACCATGCGGTTGGGGCTGAGTAAATTCAAGGGGTCTAGGTGCTGTTTAATTTGCGCAAAGGCTTGCTGCAGGGCAGGGCCAAATTGCCACTCAATCCATTCGCCTCGGCAAAGGCCATCGCCATGTTCGCCGCTGTAGGCGCCTTTGAACTTTCTGACCAGTGCGCTGGCTTCCTCTGCAATGGCGCGCATTTTGAGGGGGCCATCACGGCGCATGTCCAAAATAGGACGCACATGCAATGTGCCCACGGAGGCATGGGCATACCAAGTGCCTTTGGTGCCATGTTTTTGAAAGACTTGCGTCAATGCATCGGTGTATTCTGCTAAGTGTTCTAAAGGCACAGCACAGTCTTCAATGAAGCTCACTGGTTTGCCATCGCCTTTCAAACTCATCATGATGTTGAGGCCTGCTTTGCGCACTTCCCATAAGTTTTTCTGCGGCGCGTCATCCACCATTTCCACCACGCTGTTGGGTAAGCCCATGTCACCCATGAGTGCCACCAATTGCTTCAATTCGCGTTTGAGTTTTTCTTTGTCTGTGCCAGCAAACTCGACCAACAAAATAGCTTCTGGCTCACCAATAATGGCTGTACGAATGGTAGGCGCGAAGGCTGGAATTTTCAGTGACAAGTCAATCATGGTTCGATCGACCAACTCCACCGCAGTCAAGCTGCCGCTGCCCAGCTTCACAATGTGCTGCGCAGAATCCATGGCTTTGTGAAAGCTGTTGAAGTTGACCACACCCAATACCTTCGCCGTAGGCAGCTCACTGAGCCTCAAGGTAAGCGATTGGGTCATGGCCAACGTACCTTCACTCCCCACCAACAAATGCGACAAATTCACTTTGCCATCGGCGGTGTAGGGTCGCTCATTTTGGTTGTCAAAAATATCCAAGTTGTAGCCAGCCACACGCCGTAAAACCTTGGGCCAATGGGTTTGGAGCTCGGCTTGATGGTGCACCGCCAGTTGCTTCACGAACTCGCCAATTTCCTTGGCACGCCCTGTGCTGTTTTCAAATTGTGAGAAATCAAGCAAATCACCATTGCTCAACCAAGCTTTAGCGCCTACAACGTTGTGCACCATATTGCCGTAGGCAATCGACCTGCTGCCGCAAGAGTTGTTGCCCGCCATGCCGCCAAGCGTCGCTTGCGCACTGGTTGAGACATCGACAGGAAACCACACGCCGTGTTTTTTCAGAGAGGCATTCAGGCTGTCCAAGACCATGCCCGGTTGCACCTCCACTGTGCCTGCCTGCAGGTCTAGGTTGAGGATATTTCGAACATGTTTGCTGTGATCGATGACCAAGCCCACCCCTGTGGTTTGGCCGCATTGGCTGGTGCCGCCACCTCTTGGAACGATGGGCACCTTGAGATCACGGCAAATGGCCATGGCTGTGGCCACTTCTTCGGCATGTTGGGGCACAAACACACCCAGTGGGGTCACTTGGTAAATGGAGGCATCGGTGGCGTAGCGGCCACGGTCGGCGGTAGAGAACAGCACTTCGCCTTGCGTTTCAGTTTTCAAGCGCTTGGCCAGAAGGCCCGCCACTTCGTTGCTGGCAGTGGCAACTTGTTCGTAAGTGTGGCTGGCTGAGTCGGGGAGAGTGGCAGTAGTTGTGTTCATAGGGGACTGATTCAACAAGAGCTAGGGGTTTTTCCACATCATGGAGATCGGATTTACCGCTATTCTCTCGTTAAATTCAAATTAGTTCTTAGGAATGCTTTTAAATGCTTCAGCTTGATTTCCATCCAACGGGCCGCCACTTCTTGCAAATTCCTGGCCCTTCACCAGTTCCTGATCGAATTTTGCGGGCCATGAGCCTGCCCACCATTGATCACCGCGGCCCAGAATTTGGGGTTTTGGGCTTGAAACTGATGACCAACATGAAGGCCATTTTCAAGACGCAGCACCCTGTCATGATTTATCCGGCCTCTGGTACGGGTGCATGGGAAGCCGCTTTGGTCAATACCTTGAGTGCCGGCGATCATGTGCTCATGTATGAGACAGGTCACTTTGCTTCGCTTTGGTTTAAGTTGGCCGCCCGTTTGGGTGTCAAAGCCGAGTTGTTAGGCTTGCCTGGCGCAGAGGGTTGGCGCCAAGGTGTGGACGCACACAAAATTGAAGAGCGCTTGAAGCAAGACTCATCTCACAGTATCAAGGCGGTGTGTGTGGTGCACAACGAAACTTCTACGGGTGTGACCAGTGACATCGCGGCAGTGCGCCGCGCCATGGACAACGCCAAACACCCCGCACTGCTATTGGTTGACACCATTTCAGGCTTGGCTTCCGCCGACTACAGGCATGACGAGTGGGGCGTTGATGTGACTGTCAGTGGCTCGCAAAAGGGCTTGATGTTGCCGCCTGGCATGAGCTTTAACGCGCTATCGCCCAAGGCCATTGAGGCCAGCAAAAAATCGACCTTGCCCAAATCTTTTTGGGCTTGGGATGAGATGCTGGAGATTAATAAATCGGGCTACTACCCCTACACCCCCAATACCAATTTGATGTACGGCCTGAGCGAAGCTTGCGACATGATTTTGGGGCAGGGCTTGGATGTGGTGTTCAAACGCCATGTGCGCTGGGGCGAGGGCGTGCGCGCGGGTGTGCGTGCGTGGGGCTTGCCCATCCAATGTGCCGACCCTGCTTTGTACTCACCTATTTTGACGGGTGTCATGACCCCCGATGGCATTGATGCAGATGCAGTGCGCAAAATGATTTATGAACGATTTGATTGTTCATTGGGTACGGGTCTTGGCAAAGTTAAAGGCAAGATGTTCCGCATTGGACACCTGGGCGATTGCAATGACCTGACCTTGATTGCCGCACTTGCTGCATGCGAGATGGGCTTGAAGTTAAGCGGCGTTCAGCTTAACGGCTCGGGTGTGCTAGCCGCCATGGACTATTTTTCAGCCAACCCTGTTCCAGCCCTCATTCACAATTGAAGGACATCCCCATGAAACGCAGAACTCTTCTACAAGCCACGGCCGCATCTGCAACTTTGCTGGCAGCGCCCATGATCAAAGCCCAAACTTTACCATCGGGCCCCATTCGCATTGTGGTGGGGTTCCCGCCAGGAGGTGGTACCGACGCGTTGGCCCGTGTGTTGGCCCAAAAACTTCAAGCCATGTGGAACATCACCATCGTCATTGACAACAAGGCAGGCGCTGCTGGTGTGATAGCCGCCGACTTTGTAGCCAAGCAACCCGCAGATGGCAACACCTTGCTCATGGCGCACATCAACAGCCATGCTTTGGCGGTCAGTTTGCAGCCTAAGTTGGGCTACAACGTAGAGCGTGATTTCTCGCCCATTGGTTTGGTCGGCGTCACCCCCAACCTGCTTATTTGCAATGAATCACAACCGGCAAAAAATGTGAAAGATTTGATCGCCTTATGCAAACAAAATCCGGGCCGCATCAGTTTTGCATCTGCGGGCGGTGGCTCGGCACAACACTTGGCGCTCGAAATGTTCAAGCTGCGCGCAGGCATTGATGCATTGCATGTGCCCTACAAAGGATCAGGCCCTGCGCTCACAGACTTGATCGGTGGGCAAGTTCAATATTGTTTTGAAACCATGACATCTGCCACGCCGCATGTCAAAGGTGGCAAAGCCATTGCACTGGCACAGACGCGCACCAAACGCGCCAAAGGCCACCCCAATGTGCCCACCATGGACGAGCAAGGCTTTCCAGGATTTGACGCCACCACCTGGTACGGCTTGGTGGGCCCTGGCCGCATGAATCCATCCTTTGTAAAACGCATCAATGAAGACATGAACAAAGTCATGGCCATGCCCGATGTGATTGAAAAGTTTGAGCAATATGGTGCAGAAGACGGCGGCGGTTCGCCTGAGCGCTTTGCCGAGTTCATTCGCAATGAAACGCAAAAGTGGGCCAAGGTTGTGAAGGATGCCAAGGTTCAAGCTGACTCTTAAGCCATGGCTCAAAAAGCGCTGCGAATAGGTGCGGGTGCAGGGTATGCGGGCGACCGCATTCCACCTGCCGTTGCGCTGGCAGAAAAGGGTCAACTCGATTATTTGGTTTTTGAGTGTTTGGCCGAGCGAACCATTGCGCTGGCACAGTTAGAAAAAATTCAAAACCCCCTGCGAGGTTTTGACCCCTTGCTCTCAGCTCGCATGAAAGCTGTGCTGCCAGCTTGTATGGCGCATGGCACGCGCATCATTACCAACATGGGAGCTGCCAATCCTTTGCAGGCAGGCAAAGAAGTGTTGGCAGTTGCCAAAGCGCTGGGGCTTCATCAGCTGAAGGTGGCTGTGGTGTTGGGGGACGATGTGCTTGATATTTTGCAAACGCAATATCTCGCAGAGCCACTGATGGACAGCACTTACACTGTGTCGGATATTCAAGCCTTGTTGGTGTCGGCCAATGCCTATCTGGGCGCAGAGGCTCTCTTGCCAGCTTTGCAATCCGATGCGCACGTTATCATCAGTGGCCGTGTGGCCGACCCCGCTTTATTTTTAGCGCCCCTCATGTACCATTTTCAATGGCGTGCCGATGATTGGCCGCTACTGGGCAAAGGGGTGATGGTGGGCCATCTGCTTGAATGCGCCGCCCAAATTACGGGAGGCTATTTTGCCGACCCTGGTTACAAGGATGTGCCCAACTTGGCTCAGCTGGGCTATCCCTTGGCAGAGGTCAGCGCCAACGGTGATGTGGTCATTACCAAACTGACAGATGACGGCGGTTGTGTCACGGTGCAAACTTGCACAGAACAATTGCTTTATGAAATTGAGGATCCAACGCAGTACCTTCAGCCCGACGTGGTGGCCGATTTTTCGCAAGTGCAACTTGTGCAAGTGGGTTCAGACAGAGTGAAGGCTTTGGGGGCCAGCGGCACCACGCGGCCCGACACCCTCAAAGTCACCTTGGGGTATCGCGATGGCTTTGTAGGTGAAGGGCAAATGTCTTATGCCGGCCCTGGCGCCAAGGCCAGAGGGCAGTTGGCTCTGGATGTTGTGAAAGCCCGATTGGCCGATGCAGGGTATGGCCATTTTGAAGCGCGCTATGACCTGATTGGCGTGAACGCCATTTTGGGTGACACACAGCCAACCCATGAACCTGCAGAAGTGCGTGCTCGAATTGCAGTGCGGGTGGACACACAGGCTGAAGCGCTGCATGTGGCCAACGAGGTAGAGGCTTTGTACACCAACGGCCCTGCTTCTGGCGGTGGTGCTAGCAAATCGGTGCGAGAAGTGATCGCTGTTGCATCGATGCTCATGCCCCGAGTCGCCATTCAAACTCAAACCATGCTGCTAGATTTGTCTGGGGAGCTTGCCTGACATGATGTTAAGAGACATTGCACACACCCGAACGGGTGACAAGGGCGACCGATCTACCATCTCGGTCATTGCTTATGATCAACAGAATTTTGAGTTGCTTGAGAAATGTCTCACTCCCGAAAAAGTGCTGGCGCATTTTGAAGGCATTGCCAAGGGACCTGTGTTCCGTTACAGCTTGCCGCAACTAGGCGCCCTTAATTTTGTGATGCACAATGCTTTAGGTGGCGGCGTGACGCGTTCCTTGGCCCTAGATGCACACGGAAAATGTCTGAGTGCCAAACTTCTCAGTCTTGAGATTGAATAAAATTCTTTTTTATACCTTGGAGATACCATGAAAAATTTTGCAATAGTTGGTTTGAAAAAAAGTTTGCTGAATGCCTTGTTGGGTTTTGGCGTAGCACTGGTCGCCACCCAAGCCCACGCGCAGGCCTATCCCAATAAACCCATCAAGGCCATCGTGCCCTTTGCTGCTGGCAGTGCCACAGATCAAATTGGCAGAGCTTTTGCACAAAAAATGTCAGAGGTTTTGGGCCAGACCATTGTGGTTGAAAACAAAGCTGGCGTGAACGGCATGTTGGGCGCCGATGCAGTGGCCAAATCGGCACCCGATGGCTACACCATCCTGATTGGTACCAACAGCACCAATGCGGCCCTCAAAAGCCTTATGAAAAAATTGCCCTACGACCAAGACACCGCCTTTGCACCCATTGGCTACATGGGCTCGGTGCCCCTCATTGTGGCTGTGAACAACGAAGTGCCTGCTAAGAGTTTGAAAGAGTTTGTCGACATGGCAAAGGCAAAGCCGACAGCAGTGACATTTGCCAGTGCCAGCACATCTCAATTGGTTTCCTCTGAAATGTTGGCCAGCATGGCCGGTATTCAAATGACGCATGTGCCCTACAAGAGTGGCCCCGCCGCCATGACCGATCTCATTGGTGGTCAGGTCAATATGTTCACCGCCGACTTTGCGGTCATGTTGCCCCAAGTGAAGGGCGGCAAAATTCGTGGCTTGGCCGTGACATCTACGCAGCGCTCCAAAGCCATTCCTGAGCTGCCCACAGTGAACGAAGCACTCGGCTTGAAAGACTATGAACTGATTGCTTACTTCGCCATGTTTGCACCAGCGGGCACACCGGCCGACATGATTCAAAAACTCAATGCGGCTTTGAATGCTGCCGCCAACGACAAAGCCATCCTTGAGAGATTCTCTGCGCTGGGTTTTGAAACTTCACCAGGTTCACCTGATGCGCTGGCGCAGCGTTCTAAAACTGAAACGGCCAAGTGGGCTAAGGCCATTCGCGAAGCGAAAATTGAAGCTCAGTAATTACCAAGTTTGACCATCATTGTTTCAATGCAGTCTATTCGTCGCGCTCTAAGCACCTTCATTTTTGTTTCATTTGCTGTTTGCTGGCTTCAAGCATGCAGTGTGTTGCAGCCTGAAACCTATGTGCCACAGCGCGGCCAGATGGGCAAAGACGTCATGTGGTTGCCCACCAGCGATGACTTGGTCTTGAAAATGTTGGACGCTGCCAAAGTGGGCCCACAAGATGATTTGGTTGATTTGGGTGCCGGCGATGGAAAAATTCCCATAGCAGCTGCCCGTCAATTTGGCGCCCGAGCTTGGGGCATTGAATACAACAAAGACTTGGCCGCCTTAGCTCAGCGCAATGCCCAAAGGGCTGGTGTGGCCGAGCGTGTGCGCATTGTGCATGGCGACATTTTCAAAGAAGATTTTTCTAAAGCCACTGTGGTCACCATGTACTTGTTGGAAGAGTTGAATGCACAGCTCAGGCCTACCATCTTGGCCATGAAGCCTGGCACTCGGGTGCTTTCTAATACGTTCTCTATGGGCGATTGGGAGCCCGATCAAGTCATTCGTGTAACAAACGGCACGGGCTATTTTTGGACTGTGCCAGCCAACGTGGCGGGTCTTTGGACACTTTCAGGCTTGGATGAAAAAGGCAATGCCACTTTGAAGTTAGACCAAAATTTTCAGCGAGTCGGTGGAACCCTGACCCTTCAAGGCAAAACGCAAAATCTGCTGGGCGCGCGAATGGAAGGTTCTGCGCTTCATTTCAGCTTCATCAATGCCGATGGGCTGCTGAAGGCGGTCAAAGTTCTTGTGAACGACCAAGTGCTTTCAGGAGAAGTTACAGGACCCTATGGCATGGTTGAAATGCAACCTGCAACTTTGAAGGTTGAAGGGCGCCGTTCATAAAGCCCTTCTTCATGGCTTATTGGGTGCAGGTTCGAGTTTTGCTGATGGTGCCGTCTGAGCTGTGCACCTCGGTCCATGGGGTGCAATTGGAATAAGCTTGTGGTGTGTAAACCGGTTGCTGTTGAATGATGACCGGATTGGGCTGAACGTAGATGGGTTGCCTTGAAGCCTCGTAAATCAATATGCCACCAATGGCTGCAGGCACCGCCCAACCCCAACCGCCACTGTGAGCCCTTGCCCAATGACCGTGATGACTGTGACCATGTCTGAAGCCGTGCCCCTGGTGCTGGGCCATGGCCGATGCGCTAAGGGTTAGAAGCATCAAAACAAGCAATTTTTTCATCACGATCTCCTGTGGATAAATACTCAACGTCTGAGGTCGAAGTTTGGTTTACTGACCCAATTTGTCTGAGCCAAAGACAGAATATTCATAATTGGGTAGGATAGATTTAATTAACCCATTTAGACAATTAATCGACCCAAAATGATGAAATTCCACGACAACTTCTCTGATTTCACTTCACAAGCCATGGACGACGGCTTTGACGAGGTGGTCCAAAAGGACTGGGCCCCGGGTCTAGCGGTCAAAAATCACACGCACCCCTTTGACGTCAGGGTTCAAGTAAGTACTGGCCAAGTGCAATTAAGTCTTGCATCGGGCACTCAAACATATGGGGCAGGGCAGAGCTTTTACCTGGAGCGAAACGTTGAGCACGCAGAGCAATATGGCCCAGAAGGCGCTCATTTTTGGGTAGCCCGTAAGTTGTAATTTAAAAATGCACATTCGTTTTGCCGCCCTTATAGGACTTGGACTGTCGTTTTGCTTGTCTTCACAAGCGCAGACAGCATTGCCATCTCCATCAATCGGTACACAACTTAAAGTGCACGGACTGCTATGGGATGCGCACGAGGTGACTGTGGCGCAAGTCAAGCGATTTGCTCAAAGTACAGGCTTTGTCAGTCGCGCTGAAAAAGAAGACGGCGGCTTTATCTATGAGTCTGGCTTTGTACTGAAAAAAGGTTGGACTTGGCGTGCGCCCTTCGGAATTCCAGCGCAAGACAATGAGCCAGCAGTTCATCTGACCTTTGATGAGGCTCAAAAAATTTGTCAACACGAAGGCAAGCGCTTGCCGCGTGACACCGAGTGGGTCAATGCCGCTTTTGTCGAACAAAGATCGCAAGCCCCTGACGGTTTTGTTTCAGGGAAACGCTACCGATATCCCAATGGCGACAGTGGGCGCCAAAGTCATTGTCTTGAAGGCTGCACTTCCTTAAAGGGTACTGCACCTGCGGGTTCACTGTGGCGCGGAACAGGACACGTGCCCGTCATGACGACTCGACCCGGTGTCAACGGTTTGTATGATATGGGCGGCAATGTCTGGGAATGGGTCGATACTGGCAATGGTGATGAAAGAATCACCCGCGGGGCTTCTTGGTGGTACGACGCCAGCAGGCAGGTGGCAGAAGATGTGGCCACCAAGCCGAGAGATACCCGAGTGGGCTACGTCGGTTTCAGGTGCGTTGCGGCGCTTTAAACGGCAGCAAATTTGCCATTTTTGACAGAGGTCCTATGAATTTCGTTCCCATGATTGAGCTCACCCGCAACGGCATTTCTGAATGTATGCACATGGGGGCACTGGCTGTCGCTGACACACATGGCAAATTGATAGCGCAAGTTGGCAATCCCAACTGGCTGTGCTTCACACGCTCAACTTTGAAAGCCTTACAAGCCTTGCCACTGATGCAAAGTGGTGGCGCCAAACATTTTGGCTTTAGCTCACAAGAATTGGCGCTGATGTGTGCCAGTCACAATGGCGAAGACATGCACGTGGCGCAGGTCTCTTCTATTTTGAAAAAAAGCGGTAGCACTTACAAGCAAATGCACTGTGGATGTCATGTGCCCTATCGTTTCTCATTCAACGACCTGCCGCTACCCGAAGGTTTTGAATACGACGAACGTCATCACAATTGCAGTGGCAAGCACAGTGGATTTTTGGCCTATTGCGCGCTGCACGAACTGCCAGCAGAAACTTATACAGACCTTACCCACCCTTTGCAACTTCAAGTGCGCAAAGCTGTGGCCGACGTGGCAGGCATCGCTTCTGAAGACTTGGCTTGGGGCATTGATGGTTGCTCCGCCCCCAACTTTGCCATGCCACTTTCTAATTTGGCGCAGGCCTATGCCCGTGTGGCTCAACCAGAATCCAACAACGAATACGGTGCCAGCTTGAAACTCTTAGGCGAAGCCATGTCAGCTCACCCCGAGCTGGTCTCTGGTACAGGCAGAAGCGATGCCGATTTCATGCGGGTTGGCCGTGGTGATTGGGTGACGAAGGTGGGCGCAGATGGTGTCCAAGTCATTGCCAGTCGTGCTCGCGGACAAGCCCTAGCGATCAAAATTGCCGATGGCAACAAGCCTGCCTTGTTTGCAGCTTCTGTAGAAGCATTGGATCAATTAGGATGGCTTGATTCGAAACAACGCGAGGCCTTGAAGCCTTGGCGCTCTGCTGGATTGAAAAATATCAAAGGCGCTGAAGTGGGTGAGCGCCGAAGTATCTTCAAAATTCAAACGACTTAACGCGCCCAGCTTACTTTGTAGACGGCTAAAGCAGTTAGCAAACCAAAGCACACCATGCCTGCAGCAATCAGGCTAAACATTTCAACGGCGCTTCCGTTATTTTGAGTGAGCCAAATGCCGCCTGCTGCAACCACGATAAATCTGAAAGTACCGGCCAGTACGGGCCCCAATAGTTTGCCAGCGCCTTGAGACGCAAAGTACAAACACAAACCCAAAGCGAAGAAACCGTAGCAGGGGCCAACCCATTTAAAGTAAAGCTCTGTGTAGGACAAAACGACAGGGTTGGATGTGAATATTTCAGTCCAAATGCTAGGCCAAAAGCTGACGAGCAATCCAATGCAGCCGACCAAGACACTTGAAAGCAATGCACCGGACCACGCGACTTGTTTGGCACGTTGAGCCATGTTGGCACCCAGGGCCATGCCCACCATAGACAGGCAAGCCACACCAAAAGCGAAGGTGATGGGGACTAGCAAAAATTCCAATCGAGTGCCAATGCCATATGCGGCTAAAGCTTCGGGGCCAAAACTGGACATTAAGCTAGTAACCACCACAATGGTGGCCACAGTTTGCAGCGAACTTAAGCTGGAGATACCGCCCACTTTAAGAATGTCAATGAACAAGGTTCGCGACAAGGGACTGTTAAAGCTGAGCTTTAAAAGGCTGCGAGAAGAGCGCAAATAAAAGAACAAATAAACAGCGCTTGCTGAATAAGCAGTGACAGTGCCAGCGGCAACGCCAGCCATGCCAAAAGCAGGTACAGGCCCCAAGCCCAAGCCCAAAATACCACTCAGGGCGACTTGCACCAAGCAGACCGTGAGAAGCACCTGAGAGGGGGTGCGCATATTGCCAGTGCCACGCAGGACAGATGTGAAAGAGTTTGTCAGCCAGATACTCACAGCGCCTAGAAAGGCAATGTTCGCATAGGCAAGGCAATGTTCAAGTGCTTCGCCTTGACCGCCGATAGCCGTAAAGATGAGGCGACTGAAAAAAACAAAAATGAACGTAAAAAATAGGCCAATGCCAAGCGAAATGATCGTGGCGTGCAAAACCAAGGCGTTGGCCTTGACAAGGTCGTTTGCCCCCAGCGCACGGCTGACTGCAGAAGAAATACCACCCCCCATGGAGCCAGCTGACAACATCTGCTGCAACATGACCACAGGGAACACCAAGGCCATACCTGCAAGAGGCAGGAGGCCCAGTTGGCCCACGTACCAAGTTTCAGCGATGGTGACCAGCGCGCTGGCGGTCATGGCAAAAATATTGGGTAAAGCCAGCCGCCAAATGGTTGGAAAAATTGGCGCAGAGGTGAGTGTGTTTTGCAATCGTTCTAACTTATTTGTTTTGAAAGACTGGCGCACGCTTGTTCAAAAATGCATCCATGCCTTCTTTTTGATCTTCTGTGGCAAACATCGAGTGGAACAAACGACGCTCGAACATCACGCCATCGCTTAGACCACTTTCAAAGGCGCGGTTGACGGATTCCTTGGCAGCCATGACAGCCAATCGGCCCATGCCGCAAATCAGCAAGGCTGCGCCTAGGGTTTCTTCCATTAACTTATCAGTGGGTACTACGCGGCTCACCAAGCCTGCGCGCTCGGCTTCTTGGGCGTCCATCATGCGGGCTGTCAAGGCCAAGTCCATGGCCTTAGATTTGCCAACGGCACGCGGTAAACGCTGTGTGCCACCTGCGCCAGGAATGATGCCCAGTTTGATTTCGGGTTGACCAAACTTGGCGTTTTCTGCGGCAATGATGAAATCGCACATCATGGCCAGCTCACAACCGCCACCTAATGCAAAGCCGCTGACGGCGGCAATGACGGGTTTGCGAATACTGCGAATGGTTTCCCAGTTGCGGGTGATGAAGTCTTCTTTGTAGACGTCGTTGAAATTGTGTTTGGCCATGGCCGAAATGTCGGCGCCGGCAGCAAAGGCTTTTTCACTGCCCGTCACAATGATGCAGCCAATGGCCTCATCTGCATCGAATGCCTTGAGTGCTGTCCCCAATTCGTCCATCAAGGGGCCATTCAATGCGTTTAGAGCTTTGGGGCGGTTGAGGGTGACGATGCCAACTTTGCCGCCTTCAATGCGGACTTCAATGTTTTCGTAAGACAAAAGGATTCTCCAATCAGGTTCTAAAAGCCATCACCCCTGACTATAGCGGGATGAAAAGCTGCATCAATCAAGGGAAAACATTAGCCAACCGATCGGTCGGTCAATGGTACATTTTCAGTTTTAGACCCTCAGCAGGCCATCACCATGACCAACACCAGCACTTTGTCTGTGACCTTTGAAAAACGCGGCGCTGTCGCCCTGGTCACCCTGAACCGCCCTCAAGCTTTGAACAGCTTCACGCGCCAAATGCACCATGATTTGTGGGCTGCGTTTGACCAAGCCGAGGCTGATGCCGAAATCAGGGCCATGGTTTTGACGGGGGCGGGCAGAGGATTTTGCGCGGGCGCTGATCTGTCAGAGTTTGACTTCACACCCGGCCCCGACATGGTCAAGCGTGCCGACCCAGGTCCTGTCATTGACCAGGCTTTCAATCCCACAACACGGCGCATTCAAGCACTGCGCATGCCTGTGGTGGCTGCGGTCAATGGCGTCGCAGCTGGCGCGGGTGCCTCCATTGCCATGGCCTGTGACATTGCCATTGCCTCGCCACTGGCCAGTTTCATTCAAGCCTTTAGCAAAATCGGCCTCATTCCCGATGCAGGCAGCAGTTGGTTGTTGGTTGAGCGATTGGGTCTGCCGCGAGCCTTGGCTTTGGCCATGACGGGCGACAAATTGAGTGCAACTCAGGCCAAAGAGTGGGGCATGATTTGGGACGTGGCCGAAGACCCGCTGGCAGCTGCTATGGGCATGGCAGAGAAATTGGCCCATATGCCCACCAAGGCCTTGGTCGCCACGCGCAAACTCATGGCAGGCGCGCACACGCGCAGCTTGTCTGAACAACTTGATCAAGAACGCGATACACAGTCGGCCATGGGCCAAACCCACGATTACATTGAAGGTGTCAAAGCCTTTTTGGAAAAGCGTCCGGCTAATTTCAAAGGCGAATGAGCATGAGTACTTCTTCACCAGCCGCCATGGCCTTGGCCAAGCAAGTGGGCATTGCCATGTTTGCAGTCGACACCGCCACCAAAGACACCATGGGCATTGAAATCTTATCGTGTGAGCCAGGCAGAGCCGTGTTGCGCATGACTGTGCAAGAGCTTCATTTGAATGGTCACAAAATCTGCCATGGTGGCTTCATTTTCACGCTGGCAGATTCCACCTTCGCTTTTGCCTGCAACAGCTACAACAAGGTGGCTGTGGCGGCAGGCTGCAGCATTGAATTTCTAAAGCCTGGCCAATTGGGCGATGTGCTGACTTGTGTCGGACAAGAACAAGCCTTGAGCGGACGGCATGGCATTTACGACATGAAAGTGACCAACCAAAAGGGCGATGTGATTGCCATGTTCAGAGGAAAGAGTGCGCAAATTCAAGGCACAGTCATTCCTGAATAATTAGACCCAGAAGAAACACGACGGAGATTTTTTGATGAGCACCCCCTCACGCTTGCCTTTAGAGCCCATAGAAAAAGCCAGCATCGACGAGTTGCGTTCCTTGCAACTCAAACGTTTGAAAGCCACGCTGCAACACGCCTACGACAACTCGCCCGTTTACAAACTCAAGTTCGATAAAGCCGGCGTGCACCCTAGCGATTGCCAAACATTGGCCGACTTGGCCAAGTTTCCTTTCACCACCAAAGTCGATTTGCGCGACAGCTATCCCTACGGCATGTTTGCAGTGCCTCGCTCTGCTTGCTCGCGCATTCATGCTTCCAGTGGCACCACAGGCAAACCCACCGTGGTGGGCTATACCCAGCGCGACATAGACACATGGGCAACTGTAGTGGCACGCAGCATTCGAGCTGGCGGCGCGCAAGCAGGCGACATGGTGCATGTGAGTTATGGCTATGGCTTGTTCACTGGCGGTTTGGGTGCTCACTATGGCGCAGAAAAATTGGGCCTCACGGTTGTGCCTTTTGGTGGCGGACAAACCGAACGCCAAGTGCAGCTGATTCAAGACTTCAAACCCGACATCATCATGGTCACGCCCAGCTACATGTTGGCCATTGCCGATGAGTTTGAGCGCCAGGGCATTGACCCTCGCAGCAGCTCATTGCGCCTTGGTATTTTTGGCGCCGAGCCTTGGACCAACGACATGCGTGCAGCCATTGAATACCGCATGGGCATTGATGCGGTCGATATTTATGGTCTGTCAGAAGTGATGGGGCCCGGCGTAGCCAGCGAGTGCATTGAGACCAAAGACGGCCCCACCATTTGGGAAGATCATTTCTATCCCGAAATCATCAACCCAGATACCGGCGAGCCAGTGGCCGATGGTGAAATGGGTGAACTGGTCTTTACCAGCCTTACCAAAGAAGCCTTGCCCATCATTCGGTACCGCACACGCGATTTAACTCGTTTGTTGCCAGGCACGGCCAGAACCATGCGCCGCATGGAAAAAATCACGGGCCGTAGCGATGACATGATGATCATTCGGGGTGTGAACGTTTTTCCAACACAAATTGAAGAGCTGATTTTGAAGCGTCCCGAATTGGCGCCGCATTACCAATGCGTGCTAACGCGCGAAGGCCCCATGGACAATTTGAAGGTGGCCGTTGAAACACGCCCTGGTACAAGCCCTGACAGCATCGAGGCCCGTGCTGCCGCCAAAATGCTGCAACATGAAATCAAGGTTTACATTGGCTCGAGTGTCGAAATTGATTTGCGCCCTGAGGGGGGTGTCGAGCGCAGCCAAGGCAAAGCCAAGCGAGTGCTTGACCTGCGCGGCAAATAACTCAGCCCATTCAAGCGGTGCTTGAAGTGCCGTCCAGCCATGCGCTGGTTCGGGCTTTGTGGGCCAGGTCAGAATTGGTGTAACTCAAGCGCCAAGTGTGTACGTCAGATGGGATGTTCAAATCTAAGACAAACACTTTTTGATCTCGCGTGATGGTGGCTTTGGCTTTCTTCTCGTTGCCGAGTAGCAAAGTCAATTCATCTAGTTTCTTCAAGCGCCAAGTTGTCGATCTAACTTTGCTGCTTGCAACGGCCCACCATTCGTCGCCAGCCGCCATACCTGCTTTCTCGGCGGCACCGCCGCGCAAGACGGCTTTGATCTGAACTACGCTTTGAGCCTCTGCAACGCGAAGGCCCAAGCGTTGAGCCATTTGCGGTGGATCTTCGTGCACAAGCACACCATGCGAAGAAAGCAAAGTTTTAAGCGGAAGTTCTTGCGTGCTGTGGACCCAAGCTTTGATTTCTTTTTGCCAGCTTCGACCGGTTTGTTCTTGCAGTTCTGCCAATAAGTCGGCTTCTGTGAGTGGCCCACCTTTGCAGCGTTGCCACAGGCCTCGCATCACTTGATCTAGGTTGGCATTGCCTTCTGAGCGCATGGAAAGATCAAGGCACATGGCCACCAATGCGCCCTTGGTGTAGTAGCTGATAGTGGCATTGGGCGTGTTTTCATCTTGACGGTAATACTTCACCCAAGCATCAAAGCTGGCTTGCGCCACTGATTGAACTTGCCTGCCCGGTGCTTGCAAAACCATGTTGATGGCCTTGTTGATCAATTTGAAATATGTGGTGTCGTCAATTAGCTTGGCGCGGCGCAACAGCAAATCATCGTAGTAGCTGGTGAAGCCTTCAAAGAACCAAAGCAGCTCGGTGTAATTTTCTTGGGTGTAGTCATAGCGCGCAAACTCTGCAGGCCGCAATTGCTTCACATTCCAAGTGTGAAAGTACTCGTGGCTGATCAAGCCCAGCAAGGTGACATAACTGTCTGGCATTTTTTTCATGCCCAGCGCAGGCAAATCACGTCGGTTACAAATGAGGGCGGTTGAGTTGCGATGTTCTAGGCCGCCGTATCCCTCTTCTACGGCGTTAAGCATGAAGACGTAGCGTTTGTAGGGGACGCTGGCGGCGGGCTTTTTCTCGTGCCAAAACTTGATTTGTGTTTCACAAATTTTTTGAGTATCTGCAATGAGCTTGGCGCCATCAAAAGAGGCCATCGCACCGGCCACCACAAACTCATGGGGAATACCACAGGCTGTAAATTCTCCACGCCAGAAGTTGCCCAATTCAAAGGGGCAATCGACCAACTCATCGAAGTTGGCAGCCACATAATCGCCAAAGCCCTGTTTGTTGATTTTGCTCGCTTGCAAACCTGTAGCGGCCAGCCAAGTGCTGCCTTTGATGGCGGTCAATGTGAGGGCATGTGGCCTGTCCTCTTGGCCATGCACTCGCAAGCACAAGCTGGTGCCATTGAAAAACCCCCGCTGTGTATCAAGCCATGCAGAGCGTACTGAATTGTCAAAGGCATAGACCTCATAACTCAGTTGCAAGGCTTGCCCTTCTTTGCATTGGATGAGCCACTGGCTTTTATGGTCCTGATGTGTTGCAACATGTTTGCCGCCTTGTGTGGCTTTCAGGCGCTGCAAGTTTTTAGCAAAATCGCGTATCAAATAACTTCCTGGAATCCAGACAGGCAAGGAGACAACTTGTCCAGCTTGCGGTTCAGAAATGAGCAGAGAAACTTTGAACAGGTGCGAGTGTGTGTGGCTGGCATCGATGCTGTAGTGAACAGCAGAGGTATTTTTATTCGAACTCATGTGGCTGCGGCTCCAATTAAGCAGCTTAATGCGGCCACAAGGGTGAGATGCAAACGCATCGGCAACCATTCTTGCAGGCCTGCTTCTAGGTAGGTTTTGCGATCTACCGCATAACAAATACCCAAGATCAAGGCCAGCAAAGGCAGTCCGGCAAAGGCGGGCATGGTCACAGCAACCCATGCTAGCAAGGAAGGTACAACGCCCCAGCCAAAGTTAAACAGCGGCGCATTGTGCATGCGCGATACATTTTTAAATCCAATGCCCCAGTGGATACCGCCTAAAAAAGAAACAATGGCTGCGCCGTAGCCCGCCATGGCCAAGGCCAAGAAGGGGTGCAAATCGGCATCGACCAACCAGAGCAAGACTGCCATGCCGACAAAAGGGACGAGGCCCACATAAGCTATCAGCTTGACCTGCCTTCGAGTTTGATCGGCATGAGAACTCATGGTTTGACCGCGTTCAACAAAGACTCAATTTGCGCGGCCTCAATGGCGCCTGGCACACGCGTACCGTCTGCCACAAACAAGGTGGGTGTGCCAGTGATGCGGTTTTTTTTGCCGAACTCCACAATGGCATCGATGTTGTGTGTGTCGCAAGCGACCACTGGCGGTGCTATGCCTTGCAGCATCCAGTCGTTCCAAGTTTTGGCTCTGTCTTTGGCGCAAGCAATGTTGCGTGATTTGGCTTTGGAGTCTTCACCCAACACAGGGTACATCAAGTGGTAAATGGTGACGTTGTCGATCTTTTGTAAATCGCGTTCAAAGCGCTTGCAGTAGCCACAATTGGGATCGGCAAAGACGACCAATTTGCGTTTGCCATTGCCCTTGACCTGCGTGAACGCAAATTTAACTGGCAGGCTGTCAAAGGGTATGGCCGAAAGTTTGTCGTTTCGCTCTTCCGTTAAATTGCGCTTTTGCTTGGTGTCAATCAGGGCGCCTTGAATCAGAAAGTCGCCTTTGGCATCGGTGTAAAAAATTTCATTGCCTTGAACCCGAATTTCAAACACACCGGGCATGGGGGTTTTGGAAATTTCTTCAATTTTTGGCAAGGAAGGCAAGCGTTCGCTCAATATTTTTTTCAAGTTGGAATCTTGCGCCATGGCGCAAGTGCTGGCCACAAGCAAGCAAGTGGTGATGAAAGCTTTGATCAAGCTCATGCTTTAAATTTCCTAAGGTTCGGACAGGCGATAAAAATGAAATCAATAAGGGGTTGAAGATTTCATGGCTTGTGCAGCCATCCATTTCTTCAATGGACTCAATTGATTGAAAGTCGACATGCCCCAATTGCGAAGTTTTTGCAGCGGTAGGTCGGGTTGTGCAAACAGCATTTGCAAGCCATCGGTCACAAAGCCCATGGCCAACACTTCAGCTTTGCGTGAGCGTTCGTAGCGCCGCAGCAATTTGGCATCGCTCAGAGGCCGCCAAAATTCTTTCGCTTGAATGACGCGAGACAAAGCCATGACGTCGGCCAGCCCCACATTCAAGCCTTGCCCCGCCAGTGGATGCATGGCGTGTGCAGCGTCTCCGGCCAAGGCAAAAGATGTGGCGCGTTGGCCAGATTCTGAATAGGGCATGCTGCCAGTCCAGCGTGCGGCCTTGGCCAACTGCAAAGGCCAAACAGCCCGCTCACTGATCAATTCAATGCTGCCTGCCACACCTTTGCTGGCCTCTTGTATTTGCATGCAAAAACTGGCTGCGTCGATGGTTTTCAATTGTTCGGCGCGGGTGGGCGTGAGTGACCACACCACGGCCCACTCGCGGCTGTCTTCACCACCGATGGGCAGGAACGCCAAAATTTCGGGGCCGTGAGCAGTGTGAAACCACTGGCGAGCAATTTGCTGATGTGGTGCTTGGGTTTGAATGCGGCAAGCCAATGCGTGTTGTTCGTAATGCTTCACATCAAACGCAACACCCAATTCAGCGCGCGTTTGGCTGGCGCGGCCTTCGCAAATGACGGTTAAGGGGGCCTTCACGCTTTCTGAAACTTCTTGAATCAGAGGTTGAAAACCAATCGCCTTGGCCAAATTATTTTCCAAGGTGGGCACATCAATCATCCAGTTCAAGGCCTCAACGTTTTGTTGGGCGGCGTTAAATTCCAGATTGCCATCTTGATCGCCTTCGATCTGCATTTTCAAGATGGGGGTGCAGGCAGTGCCTTCTGGCCAGCAACGCAGGTCAGTCAACAATTGTTGAGAGGCCGAATTCAAGGAGTAGGCTCGCACATCGCTGTGGCCATGGGCTGATTTTTGCGCGTCCGATAGGTTTACCAATGCCACACGCAAACCTTGGGATGCCAACAGCAAAGACAAGCTGCGACCGACAATGCCTGCGCCCCGAATGCAAACGTCAAATTGAGTAGATGATTGAGACATGAGTTTGATTGTAGAAGCCCTTCAGAAGGCTTGGTTCAAATGGGGGTGTCCCAAGTCAAGGCCACGCCGTATTTCGTTTGCAAAGCTGCAATGTCTTGGGGGGTGTCCATGTCGACTTTGTAGTGGGGGTTAGTTGTGGCCCATTGCTGAACTTGTTGCGGATTGAGTTGACGCCACTCTTTGCCGCCAGGCAAGTCTTTCAAAGAAGTGCCGTCTGTCAAAGAGGGCCCTTGCGTGTGGGCCAAAAGGTCGACCATGACTTGCTTCGACAACATGACAGGATTGCCAGGCTGATTGTCAACCCATGGTTGCAGCATTTGAGTGCCAGCTGGACTGGCTTTGACAGCAGCCATCAGAGCTTGTAAATCGGCCGCAATTAGCAGGGGTTGGTCGGCCAAGGCCACCATCAGCCACTGTGCTTGAAGGCTTTGTGCTTTGGCCAAGCCCAGGTGCAAAGAGCTGTTTTGGCCATCCGTGGGCTGTGGGTTCAGAACCTGATGGATGTGCATGGCGGACCGATGGGGCCCTCGCAAAGTTGCATGTGCCCTTGTGCTCAGCGAGGCCTGAATGATGTCTGCCTTGTGTCCCAAGACCAGAACCGTTTCATCGATCCCTGCATTTTCTAGGGCTGTGAGAAGGCGGTTGAGCAGCGTTTGGCCATCCCTTTGCAACAAGCATTTAGGCCGCCCGCCCATTCGAGAAGCGGTGCCAGCGGCCAACACCACCGCCACAATGCGCAGGCGGGGGCAAGGGGGGGAAAGTTGGCAATTCAAGGTGCTTTGCAACGTGGCTGAAGACATGGTTTAAATTAGACCACGCAGACCCTTTAAAATCACGGATTCATCGCTGAATCCAAGAAAGTCTTCCATGAGCCTCAAATGCGGCATTGTGGGCCTGCCCAACGTTGGCAAGTCCACCCTTTTCAACGCCCTGACCAAAGCAGGCATTGCAGCCGAAAACTACCCTTTTTGCACCATCGAGCCCAATACGGGCGTGGTGGAAGTGCCCGACGCCCGCCTGCAAGAGCTGGCTGCCATCATCACCCCTGAGCGCATCGTGCCTGCCATTGTGGAGTTTGTCGACATTGCGGGCTTGGTCGCTGGCGCCAGTACCGGCGAGGGCTTGGGCAACAAATTTTTGGCGCACATTCGCGAAACCGATGCCACCATCAATGTGGTGCGTTGCTTTGAAGACGACAACGTGATTCACGTGGCTGGCCGTGTCGACCCCATCTCGGACATCGAAGTCATTCAAACTGAGTTGTGTCTGGCCGATTTGTCAGCCGTTGAAAAAGGCTTGCACCGCGTGCAAAAAACAGCCCGCTCTGGCGACAAGGAATCGATCAAGTTGGTGGCCATTTTGGAAAAATGCCAAGTCGCATTGAACCAAGGTCAGCCTGTTCGCACCATTGACTTCAGCAAAGAAGAACGACCACTGCTTCAGCAATTTTTCTTGATCACCGCCAAGCCTGCCATGTTTGTGGCCAATGTGGCTGAAGATGGTTTTGAGAACAACCCCTTGCTTGATCGTTTGAAGGCATACGCTGCAGCACAAAACGCCCCAGTGGTGGCGATCAGTGCCAAGTTAGAAGCAGAAATGTCTGAGATGTCTGACGAAGACCGTCAGATGTTCTTGGAAGAGTTGGGTCAAACAGAGCCTGGACTGAACCGATTGATTCGCTCTGCTTATTCACTTTTGGGTTTGCAAACTTACTTCACAGCAGGTGTCAAAGAAGTACGTGCATGGACCATCCACGTAGGCGATACCGGCCCCCAAGCTGCAGGCGTGATTCACACAGACTTTGAAAAAGGTTACATCCGTGCGCAGACCATTGCCTATGATGACTTCATTGGCTTCAAGGGCGAGCAAGGCGCCAAAGACGCTGGCAAAATGCGCGCCGAAGGCAAGGACTACGTGGTCAAGGATGGCGACGTGATGAACTTCTTGTTCAGCAGTTAATATGGAATTCTCTCTCAGCACAGATGCGGTGCTGATCATTGTCGCTTGCGGAGCAGCCATCCTTTTTGGTGGCATTGTCAAGGGTACATTGGGTGTGGGCCTGCCCTTGTTTGCCGTGCCCATCATGTCGCTCATGATTGGCAGCACCCAGGCCATTGCTTTGGTGGCGGTGCCTGTTTTGGTGTCTAACATTTGGCAAGCTTGGCAGGAGGCGAGTTGGAAAGCCAGCCTCAAAAGATTCTGGCCTCTGATGCTGACCCAAGCCATCATGACCGTGATTGCCGTTCACTGGACGCTGTCTTTCAGCGTCAAGCAACTCAATATGTTGGTGGCTTTTGCGGTGATCTTGGCCGTGGTGTCGATGTTGTTCAAACCCAATTTCACGATTTCTGCTGACAAGGAAAGATGGGCGGGTGCTGTGGTGGGTACGGTGTCGGGCATGCTGGGCGGCGTGTCGTCTTTGATGGGGCCCATTTTGATCAGTTACATGTTGTCCTTGAAAATGCAAAGAGATGAGTTTGTAGGCGCTATTAGTGTGATTTATTTGAACGCGGCCTGGCCTTTGTATTTGGCCATGTACAGCTTTGGCCGAATGGAAGTGATTGATCTGGGCTATTCCGTCTTGGCACTGGTACCCATGGCCTTAGGCTTAATGACAGGGCAAAAACTTCGGCCTCGCCTGAGTGAAGACACATTTAGAAAAGTACTGCTGGGATTTTTGACCTTCATTGCAGTTTTGCTGGTTGTTCGGTAGGTCTAAAAAACCCAGAGCAACAATGAAGTCATGATCAGGTAACGCAAAAACTTACCGATGGCCATGTAAATAGCGCACGGCACGAATGGCATCTTGAGCCAACCTGCAACGGCGCAAAGAGGGTCTCCAACACCCGGCAGCCAAGAAAGAAGACAGGCTTTGGGGCCAAGCATTTCCAGCCATTCAAGTGCACGCTTGTGCATTTTTTCGTTCATGTTGGTGTTGGGCGCTTGAGCTTTACCTTCCTCGTCAGCTTTGTGCTTTCGAACGAGGTCTACAGCTTGGTGTGTGCCATATCCCATCCACCAACTCAACATGCCGCCCAATGTGTTGCCAGCCGTGGCGACAAAAATAGCCTGCCAAAATAAGTCAGGGTTGAGTTTGATTAAACCAAAAACGGCAGGTTCAGAGCCTAATGGCAAGAGCGTGGCTGAGATGAAAGCAATGGTGAAGACGGTTGACAAACCGTGCTGGGGAAATGCCAGCCAAGCCAGCAGCTGAGTGATGAGAGGTGTGAACCATTCTTGCATTTGAAGCAGAGTGTAGCCAAAGGTTTCTATTTTCGATTTTTTCTTAAAATAATTTCCCTGCTCAAAAATTAAGCAATTACAATCGTGCCTCCTTTTTAAGCAGATGACCTTTCGCTTTCGGCTTCTTTATTCCCCTGTTCTGTCTGTCTTCGTTCATGCAAATCGGACCCTACGTCCTCCCTAATTCAGTCTTTGTAGCCCCCATGGCGGGTGTCACAGATCGACCCTTTCGCCAACTGTGCAGACAGTTCGGTGCGGGCTATGCCGTGAGCGAGATGGTGACGTCGCGCAAGGACCTTTGGAAAAGCTTGAAAACATCGAGGCGCGCCAATCACGACGGTGAGCCTGGGCCCATCGCTGTGCAAATAGCAGGCACCGATGCGCCCATGATGGCAGAGGCCGCGGCCTACAACATTGATCAGGGTGCGCAGATCATTGACATCAACATGGGCTGTCCTGCTAAAAAAGTGTGTAACAAGTGGGCGGGTTCTGCGCTCATGCAAAACGAGAGATTGGCCATCGAGATTGCGCAAGCTGTTGTGGCTGCGTGTGCGCCTCGCAACGTACCTGTCACTTTGAAGATGCGCACCGGTTGGTGCGAGTCAGAAAAAAATGCGCTGAGTTTGGCCAAAGCTTTTGAAAGTGTCGGTATTCAAATGGTCACGGTACATGGCCGCACGCGCGAACAAGGCTACAAAGGGTTTGCCGAGTACGACACGGTGGCTGCTGTAAAAGCTGCTGTGAACATCCCGGTGGTGGCCAATGGCGACATTGACTCTCCCGAAAAAGCACTGCAGGTGCTCAAGTACACCGGTGCCGACGCGCTGATGGTGGGGCGTGCTGCCCAAGGTCGCCCATGGATCTTTCGCGAGATCGTTCATTTTTTGACCACTGGCGAGCATTTGGCACCGCCCTTGGTGGCAGAAGTCAAGCGCGCCTTGCTAGCGCATTTGCAAGATCACTATGGCTTGTACGGTGAACTCACTGGAGTGCGATCTGCACGCAAACACATTGCTTGGTACGTGCGTGATTTGCCAGGCGGTGATGTGTTCAGAGACCACATGAACACCTTGGAGTCGGCCGAGTCGCAATCTTGCGCTGTTGCAGATTTTTTTGAAGGAATGGCATCGCGCACGGAGCGCATGCCGCAGGCTTTTTCAGGCACACGCCCAGAATTGGCTTTGGAGACCATGGAATGACCAAGAAAAAAATTGACGAATGCATTCGCGAAAGCTTGAACGCTTACTTTCACGATATGGAGGGTGAAGAACCCACTGGCATGTACGACATGCTGTTGAGTACTGTTGAAAAACCACTGCTTGAAGTGGTCATGCAACGCGCTGAGCAAAATCAATCACGCGCCGCAGAATGGTTGGGCCTGAACCGCAACACGCTGCGCAAGAAGCTTTTAGAACACAAACTTTTGAAATAAAAATAATGAAAGCTCTCATTTCTGTCTCCGATAAAACGGGCATCGTTGAACTTGCCAAAGCATTGCACGCGCTGAAGGTGGAGTTGGTGTCCACCGGAGGCACTGCCAAGCTGTTGGCCGACCAAGGCCTGCCCGTGACCGAAGTGGCGCAAGTCACTGACTTTCCTGAAATACTCGATGGCCGCGTTAAAACATTGCATCCCAAAGTGCACGGCGGATTGTTAGCGCGCCGTGATGTGCCCGAGCACATGGCCGCTTTGAAAGCGCACGGCATTCAAGCCATCGATTTGCTGATTGTCAATTTGTACCCCTTCGAAGCCACTGTGGCCAAGCCCGACTGTTCATTGGAAGATGCCATTGAGAACATCGACATCGGCGGCCCTGCCATGGTGCGCAGTGCAGCCAAGAACTGGAAAGACGTGGCTGTACTTACAGATGCATCCCAGTACGCGGCAGTCATTGAAGAGCTCACAGCCCACGGCCAAGTGTCTGAGAAAACACGTTTTGCTTTGTCAGTGGCGGCATTCAATCGCATTAGCAATTACGACGCCGCTATCAGCGATTACTTGTCTTCCTACAACTTGGAAGACAACACCCGCACAGAATATCCAGCGCAGTCCAACGGCCGCTTTGTGAAATTGCAAGACTTGCGCTACGGCGAGAACCCTCACCAAACGGCGGCTTTCTACCGCGATCTGCACCCTGCGCCGGGCTCTTTGGTCACTGCGGTGCAGTTACAAGGCAAAGAACTGTCGTATAACAACATTGCCGACGCTGATGCCGCTTGGGAATGCGTCAAGAGCTTTGCCGAATCTGCTTGCGTCATTGTGAAGCACGCCAACCCTTGCGGCGTGGCCGTGGGTACCAACGCGCTTGAGTGCTACAACAAGGCATTTCAAACCGACCCAACCTCGGCCTTTGGCGGCATCATTGCCTTCAACCGACAAGTAGATGCTGCGGCTGCTCAACAAATTAGCAAGCAGTTTGTCGAAGTGCTGATGGCACCTTCGTATTCACCTGAAGCTCTGGACATTTTCAAAGCCAAAGCCAATGTGCGTGTGCTGCAAATTGCCTTGCCCGAATTCAAAGCAGGCGGCAGCGCTTTTGAGCAAGGCCGCAACGCTCAAGACATCAAACGCGTAGGGTCAGGTTTGCTGATTCAAACCGCCGACAACCACGAACTCCAATTGGTCGACCTTAAAGTGGTCACCAAAGTACAACCCGCGGCAGCACAGCTGAAAGATTTGTTGTTCGCTTGGAAAGTAGCCAAGTACGTTAAAAGCAATGCCATTGTGTTTTGTGCCAACGGCATGACCATGGGCGTGGGCGCCGGTCAAATGAGCCGTTTAGACTCTGCACGCATTGCCAGCATCAAAGCCGGACATGCCGGTTTGAGTTTACAAAACACCGTGGTAGCCAGCGATGCCTTCTTCCCGTTCCGTGATGGCCTCGATGTGGTGGTGGACGCTGGTGCCAATTGCGTTATTCAGCCTGGCGGTTCAATGCGCGACCCCGAGGTGATTGCAGCAGCCGATGAACGCGGTGTGGCCATGGTTTTTTCGGGTGTGCGCCATTTCCGCCACTGAGCGAATTACAGCGTCTTGAAAATCTCGCGCGCAGCACTCACGGTGTCGGCAATGTCTTGTGAAGTGTGTGCGCCGCTCACAAAGCCTGCTTCGTAAAGTGCGGGTGCAATGTACACGCCGCGGTCTAGCAAACCGTGGAACAAAGTGTTGAACTTGGGGCCATCGGTTTTCATGACTTGCGGGTAGTTGCTTGGCAAGGTGGGCAACAAGAAGAAGCCAAACATGCCGCCTTCGCTGTCGCCTGCAAAAGGCACCCCTTCGGCTTTGGCGGCAGCAGTAAGGCCATCGACCAAGGACCTTGTGGTGGCGCTTAATGCATCAAAAAATCCGGGCTTGCTAATTTCTGCCAATGTGGCCAAGCCGCATGCAGTGGCCACAGGGTTGCCACTCAAAGTACCCGCTTGATACACAGGGCCCAAAGGTGCGAGCTGTTCCATGACGGCGCGCTTGCCGCCAAAGGCTGCCAAAGGCATGCCACCGCCAATCACTTTGCCCATGACGGTCATGTCGGGCTCGAAGCCTGGAATGCTTTTGGCGTAAACGCTTTGAGCGCTGCCCAAAGCCACGCGGCAACCGGTCATGACTTCGTCAAACGCCAAGAGCGCGCCGTATTGGCTGCACAGTTCGCGGCAGCGTTTCATGAAGGGCACGCTGGCGCGCACAAAGTTCATGTTGCCTGCAATGGGCTCGATCATGAGGCAGGCCAACTCAGGGCCATGAAGTTTGAAAGCTTCTTCCAATTGCTCGATGTTGTTGTACTCGAGCACCAAGGTGTGTTGCACCACTTCAGGCGGTACGCCGGCGCTGGTGGGGTTGCCAAAGGTGGCCAAGCCTGAGCCGGCTTTGACCAGCAAGGCATCGGCATGTCCGTGGTAGCAGCCTTCAAACTTGATGAACTTGCTGCGGCCTGTGGCGCCGCGTGCCAAGCGCACTGCGCTCATACCGGCCTCGGTGCCCGAGCTGACCAGGCGAACCATTTCCATAGAGGGCACCAACTTGAGCAAAGCTTCGACCAATTCAACTTCCCGCTCGGTAGGTGCGCCAAAAGAGAAGCCATCGAGCGCGGCTTTTTGCACGGCTTCTAAAACGGCAGGGTGGCCATGACCCAAAATCATGGGACCCCATGAACCGATGTAGTCGATGTGTTTTTTGCCATTGGCATCCCAGAAGTAAGCGCCTTCAGCGCGCTTGACAAAGCGCGGTGTGCCGCCCACTGCGCGAAAAGCGCGCACGGGTGAATTGACGCCGCCAGGAATAACTTTTCTAGCGCGTTCGAACAGGGTGTCGTTGAGGTCAGTGCTTTGTTTCATTGATGGACATTTCGAAAAAATCTGCGTTCATGTCGGGACCTTCCGCCTCGGACTCATCGTCCTCGGCATCGGGTAGCGCCCAAAATAGGCGATCGGGGATGACCTTGCCCATGCCAGGGCGAAAGCCCTCGTCTAGGCAACGGTCTAAATAATGCAAAGCTTCGCTGGCGGCTGCCGATACATCTAGCCCCGTTGCAATAAGAGCAGCCAGGGCTGCCGAAAGTGTTTCGCCAGCGCCACTGAAAACAGCCTCAATGCGCTCGAACTTTTCATGGCCCACCACGGTTTCGGGGGTGGCCAAAACATTGTCGATGTGCTGGTCGTTGGCGGTGATGCCTGTGACCAGCGTGTAGGGAACTCCAAGCTCGGCAGCTGCTTTGGCAATATCGCGCGGGCCTGGATTTTTTTCGCTGGACCAATCGGGCAAAAGCCAACGGCGCAAAGTGCTGTGGTGACCCACCAGAATGCTGGTTTGCGGCAGCAGCAATTCGCGAAAGGCATCGAGGTATTGATCAATTTTGTCGTCTTCCCACCAAGACAAATTGGGCATGTAGGCCACTACCGGCACACCGTCATAGTCGGCAGTGAGTTCTGCAATGATGCTGATATTTTCAGCACTTCCGACAAAACCTACTTTGATGACCTGAGGCGGAATGTCTTCTAAAACAGCCTTGGCTTGATCGCCCACTGCTTCTTCATCTAAGGGGAAAAAGTCAAAAATTTGGGACGAGTCGCGGGCATAGGCGCCCGTGAGGACAGGCAGCGCATGGGCGCCCACAGAAGCAATGGCCAAAACATCGGCGCTAATGCCGCTGGCGCCGCTGGGGTCGCTGGCGTTGAACACCAAAACGCAAGCAATGACGGCTTCCTCTTCGTTTTCGAGGTCGTCTTGAGGCAGGTCTGACGGCGGTAATGTCGTGGTCATGAGTTACAGTGAAGCCCGATACAATCGTTTCATTCTATTCGACACTGGTGACACACGTGACTGATTCAAAAACTTGGATGTGCTTAATTTGCGGCTGGATTTACGACGAGGCTACTGGTTGCCCTGAAGACGGTATTGCCGCTGGCACCGCTTGGGCCGACGTGCCCATGAACTGGACTTGCCCAGAGTGCGGTGCCCGCAAAGAAGACTTTGAAATGGTGGCCATTTAAGCTGCTTAAATTTGGCCACCTTAGGCCAAACTCAGCTTGATTTTTTCACCACGGCATAGCGTGCCAAGGTTTTTTCTCTGGCCTCTGCATGGTTGACCACCGGTAGAGGATAGTCTTTTCCTAGGGTAATGCCTGCGGCTTGCAGTGCCAGCGGTTTGGCTTCCCATGGGGCATGAATGTCGGCGCCCTCAAGCGCAGCCAACTGCGGCAAATAACGTTTGATGAATTTACCCTTTGGATCGAACTTTTCGCTCTGCGTCACGGGGTTGAAAATTCTGAAATAGGGCTGGGCATCGCAGCCGCTTGAACTGGCCCACTGCCAACCGCCGTTGTTGGCCGATAAGTCAAAGTCAATGAGATGCTGGGCAAAGTATTTTTCGCCCCAGCGCCAATCGACGCCTAAATCTTTGGTTAAAAAAGACGCCACCACCATGCGCAGCCGGTTGTGCATGTAACCCGTTTGATTGATTTGCGCCATGGCTGCGTCTACCAGCGGATAACCCGTTCGGCCTTCGCACCAAGCCGCAAACAAGGCCTTCCCGTGGGGGCCATGGTCCCAACGAATGGCGTCGTAGTCGGGCTTGAAGCAGCGCTCGGTGACATGGGGGAAATTGGCCAGAATTTGAGCGTAAAAATCACGCCAAATAAGCTCTGACAACCAAACGCTGGCGCCTTCGCTGGTTTTGAACCGGCGCCAAGCTTCCAAGGCCAACTGCCGAATGGAAATGGTGCCAAATCGCAGGTGCACGCTCAAATAGCTGGGGCCCTTGATAGCGGGAAAATTTCGTGTTTCTTCATACCGGTCAATGCGGTGAATAAAGTCTTCTAGCAATGCCTGAGCGCCGGATACCCCCGATTTGTAGTGAAGTGCTTTGAGATCGATGTTTTCAAAGTCAATGTCGGCCATTGTTGGAACAGGCAAGCGGAACTGAGCAGGCCTTGGCACCAAGGCTGACGCATGCTCAGCCACGGGGTGGGCGGCCAAATCTTCGGGTTGAATTTTCTTAAGCCAAGCGTTTTTATAAGGGGTGAACACGGTGTAGGGGTTGCCCGCCAAAGTGAGCACCTCTTGCCTTTCAAAGACCACATGGTCTTTGTAGGTATGGAAGGCAATGCCGGCATTGGCCAAGCCGCCACGAACTTGGGCGTCGCGCCCCAGAGCTGCTGGCTCATCGTCGTGGTTGGCAAAGACGGCTTGCGCCTCGATTTGCTTGGCCAAATGGGGAATTTCCTTCAGGGTGTTGCCGTGCAGAACAATGAGCCCCAGCTGCGCTGCCAGAGAGGCCTCTACCCCCGCCTTAAGCGCCTCGGCCCTGAGCAATTCGTCCAATTCCACCAAAGATTCTCGAATGAAAGCCACTCGCCGGTCTTGGGAGGGGAGGTGCTGTAGGATTTCGGTGTCAAAGACGAACACGCAATGCACTTTGGTGCAGTTTTTGAGGGCGTGGAACAGCGCAGCGTTGTCTGCAACGCGTAAATCTCTGCGAAACCAGACCAAGCCGGTAGAAAAGGGTTTGTGCATGGGTTGGAGGCCGTTAAAATTGAGACATGTCTGCCGATTTTGCCTCCACTCTGCTTTCGCATCATTTTTTGATTGCCATGCCCGGGCTGGAGGACCCTACTTTTGCCAAGAGTGTGGTTTATTTGTGTGAACACTCAGAGCGGGGTGCCATGGGCTTGATCATCAACAAGCCCGGCGAACTCAGTTTGAAGCATTTGTTCGACAAAGTCGACCTTCCACTGCACCGCGAAGACTTATTGAAATCCAATGTATTGCATGGCGGACCCATTCAAACCGAGCGAGGCTTTGTATTACATGAACCTATTTGGTTGTCCAGTGCCGAAAACTCAGAAGCTAGCAAAGAACCGGCCAATGACGAAACTGCCGATCATGCAGAAGCTACTAGCTCCATTTACGCTTCAACTTTAAGTGTGCCGGGTGGTCTTGCCATGACCACCTCCAAAGACGTGCTGGAGGCTTTGTCAAATGGTTCTGGCCCCAAACGTGTCTTGGTGACCTTGGGTTATGCCTCATGGGGCGAGGGGCAGCTTGAATCTGAAATTGGTGAAAACAGTTGGCTCACTGTGGGAGCCAACCCAGACATTATTTTTGAAACGCCCATCGAGCAACGCTATGAAAAGGCCTTGGCCCTTTTGGGCTTGCAGCCTTGGATGCTTTCAACCGATGCGGGTCACGCATGATGCTTGACCAGGCGCTCTCTGTGCCTGCGTCTCAGCAGAGTTTTTTGGCTTTCGATTTTGGACTCAAGCGTACGGGTGTGGCGGTAGGCAATCGAATGCTGAAGCAGGCTACACCGCAAGCCACAGTGGTGGCCGAAGGCGATGCGCGTTTTGCACAGATAGAAAAACGCATCAAAGAGTGGACGCCCGATGCCTTGGTGGTGGGGGTACCTTTTCACCCCGATGGTGCATCGCACGAGAACACCTTGCGCGCGCAAAAGTTTGCCCGCCAACTGCGCGGCCGCTTTGGATTGAGTGTCTACGAAGTGGACGAACGCTACAGCACCACGGAAGCTATCTCGAGTGGCGCGAAAGATGCTGATGCCGCATCGGCTTGCATTATTTTGGAACAATTTTTAAGGAGTCTGCCGTGAGTGCATTGGCTTTGAATGCAGAGGCGCTTTACGGCGAACTCTTGCGCGGTGTGCGATCAATGTGCACATCCGAAACACGTTTGGTGGGCATTACGTCTGGCGGCGCTTGGTTGGCTGAGCGTTTGCAAAAAGACTTGGGTCTCAGTGGCAAACACGGCAGTATCTCTTCGGCCATGCACCGAGATGACTTTGCACAACGCGGTTTGTCTGCGGGTGGGCAAACCACCTTACCCTTTGAAATTCAAGGCGCCGACGTGCTCATTTTGGACGATGTGCTCTACACCGGCCGCACCATTCGCGCGGTGATCAACGAGATGTTTGATTACGGCCGCCCAGCCAGTGTCAGACTGGCCGTGTTGGTCGACCGCGGCGGCAGGCAACTGCCTATTCAAGCCGACTTTGCAGCTGCACGCGTCAGCTTGCCCGACTCGCAATCCTTGGCGCTGGCGCGCTTAGACAACGGCGAGTTCAGTTTTGAAGTGCAAGCCCAAGATGAATCAAGTTCAGTAGGAAAAAAATAACAATGCTCTACAAACGCAACCCCCAACTCAACAAGAACGGCGAACTCATTCACCTTCTGTCCACCGAAGGTTTGTCGCGCGACATCCTGACGCACATCCTAGACACCGCAGCCAACTTTGTGAGTGTGAGTGACCGCGAAGTAAAGAAGGTGCCTTTGCTGCGCGGCAAAAGCGTGTTTAATTTGTTTTTTGAAAATAGCACCCGCACTCGCACCACATTTGAAATTGCAGCCACGCGTTTGTCGGCCGACGTGATCAACCTCGACATCGCGCGCTCATCTGCCTCTAAGGGTGAATCGCTGCTCGACACCATTGCCAACTTGTCGGCCATGGCGGCCGATATTTTTGTGGTGCGGCACTCAGAGTCGGGGGCGCCTTACCTTATTGCACAACATGTGGCACCGCATGTTCACGTGGTCAATGCCGGTGACGGCCGTCACGCGCACCCCACTCAGGGTTTGCTAGACATGTACACCATTCGTCACTACAAAAAAGAATTCAGCAACCTCACAGTGGCCATTGTGGGCGACGTGTTGCACTCACGCGTAGCGCGCTCAGACATTCATGCACTCACCACTTTGGGCTGTGCGGAAGTGCGTGTGGTGGGCCCGCAAACCTTGGTGCCAGCAGACATGTCTCAAATGGGTGTGAAGGTGTTTCACAATTTAGAAGAAGGCATTAAGAACTGCGATGTGATCATCACTTTGCGTTTGCAAAACGAGCGCATGAGCGGTGCCTTGCTGCCCTCTAGCCAAGAGTATTTCAAACGCTTTGGCCTCACACCCGAAAAATTGCAACTGGCCAAACCCGATGCCATCGTGATGCACCCAGGGCCCATTAACCGTGGTGTCGAAATTGACTCTGCGGTAGTGGATGGGCCGCAAAGCGTGATTCTGCCGCAAGTGACCTTTGGCATTGCGGTGCGCATGGCGGTGATGAGCATCGTGGCGGGCAACGAAGCCTGAAAAAAGAAGAAAGAACAAAGAACATGAAAATTTTGATTCAAGGCGGCCGAGTCCTAGACCCGCAAAGCAAAACAGATGAAGTGGCCGACGTAGCCATATCGGCCGGCAAAATTGTGGCTATTGGCAAAGCGCCAGAGGGTTTTCAAGCGCAGAAAACCATCGATGCCAAAGGCTGCATCGTGATGCCTGGCTTGGTTGATCTGTCTGTGCGCCTGAAAGAGCCGGGTCATGAACACGAAGGCATGCTCGATTCAGAATTGGCCGCTGCTGTGGCCGGTGGTGTGACCAGTCTGGTGTGCCCACCCGACACAGACCCCGTGTTGGACGAGCCTGGCCTTGTGGAAATGCTGCGTTTCAAAGCCGAAAAACTCAATCGCTCCAAGGTCATGCCACTCGGTGCATTGACGCGCGGTTTGAAGGGCGAAATCCTAACGGAAATGGTTCAACTCACAGAAGCCGGTTGTGTGGGCTTCAGCCAAGCTGAAGTGGCACTTGAAAACACGCAAGTGTTGCAGCGTGCATTGCAATACGCCAACTCATTTGGTTACACCGTGTGGTTGCGTCCGCAAGAATTGCATTTGGGCAAAGGTGTGGCGGCCAGTGGTCCCTTGGCTACGCGCATGGGTTTGTCGGGCGTTCCTGTGGCCGCAGAAACCATTGCTTTACACACCATTTTTGAATTGCTCAAAAGTACCCAAACTCATGTTCACTTGTGCCGCATCAGCAGCGCTGCGGGCGTGGCCTTGGTGCGCCAAGCCAAAGCAGAGGGTTTGCCCATCACATGCGACGTCAGCATCAATTCATTGCACTTAACCGATGCCGATGTGGGTTACTTTGACAGCCGTGCGCGCGTGTCGCCGCCGCTGCGTCGGCAACGCGACCGCGACGCACTGCGCGAAGCCTTGGCCGATGGCACCATCGATGCTTTGGTGTCTGACCACAGCCCTGTTAGTGAAGATGAAAAAGCATTGCCTTTTGCCGAAGCCGAGCCCGGCGCCACGGGCCTCGAATTGTTGCTTAGCTTAGCCCTTAAATGGTCTCAAGACAGCAAAGTGCCACTGATGCGTGCCATGGCCACCATCACCCACGAAGCGGCGCGTGTGCTCAAACAAGACATGGGCCAACTGAAGGTGGGTGCTCAGGCTGACGTGTGTATTTTGGATCCTGAAGCGCATTGGCAAGTGACCGCACAGAACTTGCGCAGTCAAGGCAAGTTCACTCCGTTTTCTGGCTACGATTTGCCTGGCCGTGTTCGGTACACCTTGGTCGGCGGACAAATAGCGTACCAAGCCTAAGCATGCGTGCAGCCTTTAAATTGCTGCGAGGTTTTTGGCATGTCCTGATGGGTTGGGTCACCATTTATTTTCGCTTTCCCCAGTTCACACCCCAGCAGCGTGAAGCACGCGTTCAAGCGTGGGCCATGCAACTTCTGCGTATCTGGGATATCGATTTAGAAGTGCGCGGCAAGCCTGTGCTAGCAGGTCCTGCGCTTTTGGTTTGCAATCACATTTCGTGGTTGGATATTTTGGTCATTCATGCCACACGCCATTGCCGCTTTGTGTCGAAGTCTGAATTGAGAGGGTGGCCTTTGCTGGGCACTTTGGCGACAGGGGCAGGCACTCTGTACATTGAAAGAGCACAAAGAAAAGATGCCATGCGCATGGTCAAAGACATGGCGCAGTCTTTGCGCAACGGTGAGGTTTTGGCTGTGTTTCCAGAAGGTACTACCGGCGATGGCATTGGCATGCTGCCTTTTCATTCCAACCTTATTCAGTCTGCCATTGAAGGCGACGCGCCTATTCAAACTTTGGCTTTGCAGTTTGTTGATACTCACACACAGAGTATCAGCATGGCTGCTCGCTTTGTGGGTGATGACACTTTGCTTGCTTCTATTTGGAGCACACTCAATGCAAAAGGCTTGAAGGCGGTAGTCAATTTTGGCGAGCTTCAAATGGCCCAAGGCAGAAATCGCCGGGCTTGGGCCCATGATTTGCATCACGATGTCATGGCTCTTAAGAAGAATTGCGCACAAACTGGCATATGACGCAGCCAAAGTCGTGAGAAAAGCGTTGTGACAATTTTCTGGTGCCTCCGACAGGAATCGAACCTGTATCTAGCGCTTAGGAGGCACTCGTTCTATCCATTGAACTACGGCGGCGGAAGCTGGATTTTAGCCGTCAAACCCATCGACCAAAACAATGTGCCCCTCAGAATTGGCCAAGCGATGAGGCAAGATGGCCTGGTATTCAGGGCCGTGATACCAAGCCTCTGCAGCTACGCGGCTTGGAAATTCAATCACAACCTTGCGAAGTCCTTGGGCTTGTCCCTCTAGTTGCGTGTCTTTGCCGCCTCTGACCAAATATTTGCCACCATGGGGAACCAGCGAAGCCGGCACATGTTGCGCGTACTTTTGGTAACCCTCAGCGTTGTGAACAGTGACTTGTCCAATGAGATAGGCCTTGGTCATAGGGGGCTCCTAAAAAAATGTTTTGAATGCGTGTTTATTTGCTCATCATGCGCATGGCATCTTCCAAACCCTTGAGGGTGAGGGGGAACATGCGGTTGCTCATGAGTTGCTGAATGACAGCAATGCTTTGGCGGTATTGCCAAACGCCCTGAGGCTCGGGGTTGATCCAAGCGTATTTGGGGAAGGTGTGCGTCAGGCGTTGTAGCCACTCTGCACCGGTTTCTTCGTTGTTGTATTCCACGCTGCCGCCGCGTTGCAAAATTTCATAGGGGCTCATGGTGGCATCGCCCACAAAGATCAGCTTGTAGTCTTTGTTGTACTTGCGCAAGATGTCCCAGGTTGGAAACTTTTCAGCGTAGCGGCGTTTGTTGTTCTTCCACATGAAGTCGTACACGCAGTTGTGGAAGTAATAAAACTCTAAATGCTTGAACTCTGCTTTGGCCGCCGAGAACAATTCTTCCACGCGCGCAATGTGATCGTCCATGGTGCCACCCACGTCCATGAGCAACAGCACTTTCACATTGTTGTGGCGCTCCGGAATCATTTTGATGTCCAGGTAGCCGGCGTTGGCGGCTGTGGCGCGAATGGTGTGGGGTAAATCGAGTTCTTCAACCGAGCCTTCGCGCGCAAACTTGCGCAGGCGGCGCAGTGCCACCTTGATGTTGCGAGTTCCCAGTTCTTGGGTGTCGTCGTAGTCGCGGTAGGCGCGTTGTTCCCACACTTTCACAGCGCTGCGTTGGCCGCCCTTGCCGCCAATGCGAATGCCTTGAGGGTTTTGGCCGCCATTGCCAAAAGGCGATGTACCGCCAGTGCCAATCCATTTGTTGCCGCCTTCGTGGCGCTCTTTTTGTTCTTCGAGACGTTTCTTCAGTGTCTCCATGAGCTCGTCCCAGCCCATTTTTTCAATGGCGGCTATTTGTTCGGGCGTGAGTTCTTTTTCTAAAATCTTTTGCAACCATTCGAGCGGCACTTCTTTGGTAAAGTCGGTGAGCATCTCGACGCCTTTGAAGTAAGCACCAAAGGCCTTGTCAAACTTGTCGTAATGCTTCTCGTCTTTCACCATGACGGTGCGGCTAAGGTGATAGAAGTCGTCAATGCTGCAGGCATCGGAGGCGGGGCCTACTACGTTGGCTTGCAGGGCTTCAAGCACATTGAGGTACTCGCGAACAGACACCGGGACTTTGGCGGCGCGAAGTGTGTAAAAGAAATCGATCAGCATGGTTCAGGCCTTGCGCGCACGACTGAGTTGGTAATCCAAGTGAGCCTTCACAGAAGGCCACTCGGTGTTCAAAATACTGTAGACACACGTGTCGCGCAGCGCGCCCACGGCGTCGGGGTGGGTGTTGATGGCATGGTTGCGCAAAATGCCATCTAGTTTGGCACCCAAGCGCTCAATGGCATTGCGACTTTGTTGGTTGAAAAAATGAGTTCTAAATTCGACCGCGATGCAGTTGAGTTGCTCAAAGGCATGCGCCAATAAAAGACGTTTGCATTCGGTATTGAGAGCCGAGCGCTGCACATTGGCGCGGTACCAAGTAGAGCCAATTTCAACGCGTTGGTTGGGCGCATCGATGTTCATGTAGGTGGTCATGCCCACCGCTTTGCCATCTTGCAAAACTGCAAAGGGCAACATGCTGCCCTGTTGATGCAAGTTCAAGCGGCGCGATATTTCGTCGGCCATTTTTTCTGGCGTGGGAATGAATGTGTACCAATGCCGCCAAAGTTCGCCATCCTTTACGGCTTCAGCAAGTTGATCGTGATGCGCCATGGAAAGGGGTACCAACCGAACATGCTTGCCCGAGAGCTGAGTGTCTTGAAGGAAAGGATTGGGTGAGCTCATCACTTGTCTTTTTTATCTTCATTGTCTTCAGGGTCAGACTCTGCGTTGGCTTGTTGGCTGGCTTGCCAACGGCGAGCCAATTGCAAACCCAAGCCACCGCCCAAGCCTACAAGAACAATACCGCCAATGCTTTCGTTGCCGTAGCCCACGGTAAAAATATTCCAGCCTAGTAATCGGCCCACCCAAAAGCCCACCAAGGCGCCACCGATAAAGCCAAGGGCGTCTGAAATACCTTCAAGAAGTAAGTTACGGGCCATTAAATTGTTCTCAGCGGTTGCGTTGGTTCATGAAGACCAACTTTTCAAACAAGCTCACGTCTTGTTCGTTTTTCAGCAAGGCGCCCACTAATGGCGGCACGCTGACTTTTTGATCTGCACTTTGCAGTGCTTCTAAGGGAATGTCTTCGGCTACCAAGAGTTTGAGCCAATCAAGCAGTTCGCTGGTAGAGGGTTTCTTTTTCAGACCAGGCAAGCCGCGAACATCGTAAAAGTTTTTCAAGGCCACAGCCAGCAGCTCTTTTTTCAAATTGGGGAAGTGCACATCCACAATTTGCTTCATGGTGTCGGCTTCTGGGAACTTGATGTAGTGGAAGAAGCAGCGGCGCAAGAAAGCGTCAGGTAATTCTTTCTCATTGTTAGAAGTGATAAACACCACAGGGCGAGTTTTGGCTTTAATCAGTTGACGGGTTTCGTAGCAATAAAACTCCATGCGGTCAATTTCGCGCAGCAAGTCATTGGGAAACTCGATGTCGGCTTTGTCGATCTCATCAATCAAAATGGCCACAGGCTCATCGGCGGTAAAGGCTTGCCACAACACACCCTTGATGATGTAGTTTTCGATGTTCTTGACTTTTTCATCGCCGAGTTGGCTGTCACGCAGACGGCTGACGGCGTCGTATTCGTACAAGCCTTGCTGCGCTTTGGTGGTTGATTTGATGTGCCACTGAATGAGTTTCAGGCCCAAGGCTTCTGACACCTCTTCGGCCAACATGGTTTTACCCGTTCCGGGTTCGCCTTTCACCAGAAGAGGGCGCTTCAAAGTGATGGCGGCATTGACGGCTAGCTTCAAATCTTGCGTGGCAACGTAGTTTTCGGTCCCTTGGAATTTCATAATTGGCTGCAAAAGTGGATTAAAAGTTATTAGAAATGAGAAATGTCAGAATTGAGTAGGCTCACTCGATATAATTCCGCATCGATTTTCTTCAGTATTAGTTTGATTGTGCTCGCAAAATGAACGCTTTGTTATCCTCATTGATCGCTTTAACTGTCGCTTCAGCGACCATTTTCTCAGCCCACGCACAAGACGTGCAGGGCAACGCCAAGGCTGGCGAAGCCAAGATTGCCATGTGCATTGGTTGCCACGGCATTAAAGGTTACCAGGCCAGCTTTCCCGAGGTGTACCGCGTTCCAATGATCTCGGGTCAAACTGAAAAGTACATTGCCTCTTCTTTGAACGCCTATAAAAAGGGCGACCGCAAGCACCCCACCATGCGCGGTATTGCCACCAGCCTCACCGACCAAGACATTGCTGATATTTCAGCCTACTACGCTCAACACGGCGTGGTTCAAGGCGCAGCGCCTGTGGTGGCCAAAGCCCCCGACGCCAAAGTTGCCGAGTTGCTGAAAAAAGGCGCTTGTGTGTCTTGTCACGGAGAGAGTTTCTCTAAACCTATTGACCCTAGCTATCCCAAAATTGCAGGTCAGCACAAAGATTTCTTGTTTGTGGCTTTGAAGTCTTACAAAACTGAAAACCAAGCCACTTGGGGCCGCGCAAATGGCGTCATGGGCGGCATCGCCAAGCAGTACACCAACAATGAATTGAAAGCGATGGCTGCTTACATTGGTTCTTTAGATGGCGAACTAAAAACTGTTCCGCAGTCTAAATTCCGCTAATTCCGTTGAGACTTTAGTCTTTTGTTGCGTACCTTTGCACGCAGTCAATGTAGATCTGGCCATCCGGCATTTTGCCGGCTCTCTGGCTTTCAAAAATCATGCGACCCAAGCATTCCATCGTGGCGTGATGAGCCTCGTGCAAGGATTGCTTTTTGTGACTCAGCAATTCAACGGCTTGGCGTATGCCGCGCGGTTGATCAATGCTGCACTGTTCGCTGATCGACAAGTGCATTGACAGGTGCAAAAAAGGATTGTCGCGATTGGGGTCCACCAAAAGCATGTTGGCCAAAGCGGCATCGACATCGGCCAACTCGGCGTGGTATTCAGGATGCTCATCGATCCATTGGCTGGCCAAAATTTCGATGGTTTCCAGTTTGGACCCAGATCGAGATTTGGCATAAGCCCCACAAAAAAATCGCCGCACATCGGCTTGAGAAGGTTGTATCAGCATGGGCAGATTGTCGCCTAGGTGGAATCAGGGCTTGAATTAAGGTGGGGCGTGCACTATATTGCATGATTCTTGAAATGACGAACTCTTTAAAAGTAAAACCATGAGCAGCAACATCACACAAGCCTTTATTTGCGATGCCATCCGGACCCCTTTTGGTCGATATGGAGGCGCTTTGTCCAGCATTCGCACAGATGACCTTGGCGCCATTCCATTGCGTGCCCTGATGGCCCGCAACCCGCAAGTTGATTGGGCTGCCGTGACGGATGTTTTTTATGGCAACGCCAATCAAGCGGGTGAAGACAACCGCAACGTGGCGCACATGAGCAGTTTGTTGGCAGGTCTGCCGATTGATGTACCGGGCGCCACTCTCAACCGTTTGTGCGGTTCAGGTTTGGATGCTGTCGGTTCTGCTGCGCGTGCCATCAAATCGGGAGAAGCTGGTTTGATGATTGCAGGTGGCGTTGAAAGCATGAGCCGCGCACCGTTTGTCATGCCCAAAGCCGAGACAGCTTTTAGCCGCAACAACGCGGTGTATGACACCACCATTGGCTGGCGCTTTGTGAATAAATTGATGAAAGAAAAATACGGTGTGGACTCCATGCCTGAGACTGCCGAAAACGTGGCCACCGATTATAAAATTGAACGCGAAGCACAAGACCGCATGGCCTTAGCAAGCCAGATGAAAGCCGTGGCGGCGCAAAAGGCTGGCCACTTGGCGAGCGAAATTACGGCAGTCACCATTCCCCAGAAAAAGGGCGATGCCATTGTGGTCGACCAAGACGAACACCCGCGCGAAACCAGCATGGAATCCTTGGCCAAACTCAAAGGCGTGGTGCGTCCCGATGGCACTGTGACAGCAGGCAACGCCAGCGGTGTGAACGACGGCTCATGCGCCTTGTTGTTGGCCAACGAAACCTTGGCGGGCAAATATGGCCTCACGCCCAAAGCCCGTGTGGTGGGCATGGCCACAGCTGGCGTGGCGCCGCGCGTGATGGGCATTGGCCCTGCACCTGCAACGCTGAAAGTATTGGCGCAAACAGGACTGAGTTTGGACCAAATCGATGTGATCGAATTGAACGAAGCATTTGCTGCGCAAGGCTTGGCGGTGCTGCGCATGTTGGGTTTGAAAGACGACGACGAGCGCGTGAATGCTTGGGGCGGCGCCATTGCTTTGGGTCATCCCTTGGGTGCATCGGGTGCGCGCTTAGCCACCACGGCTGTGAATCGTTTGCATGCCACGGGCGGCCACTATGCGCTGTGCACCATGTGCATTGGCGTGGGTCAGGGCATTGCCGTGATTTTGGAACGCGTTTAAGGATTCTGGAATGAGCTCGACTTTGACAACGCGTGCCGCTTGGTATGAAAAAAATGGTGAAGCCCGCGATGTGATGCTGCTGGGGTCCTTGCCCCTCAAGGCGCCCGGCGCAGGCGAAGTGTGTGTTCGATTGGCCGCCTCTGGTGTCAACCCTTCCGATGTGAAATCGCGCCGCGCAAAGCCCTTAAGCGATCCATGGGTGGTGCCGCACAGCGATGGTGCCGGCATCATTGAATCGGTGGGTGAGGGCGTATCAAAACAACGTGTGGGCGAGCGTGTTTGGATTTGGAATGCGCAGTGGCAGCGTCCTCATGGCACCGCCTCTGAATTCATTGTGTTGCCTACAACCCAAGCCGTGAAATTGCCAGACAATACCGACTTTACAGCCGGTGCATGCATGGGCATTCCGGGTTTGACAGCAGTTCAAGCCGTGCACTTGGCAGGCAACGAAAACTTGCGCGGCAAAAAAGTGTTGGTCACTGGCGCATCTTCTGCAGTGGGGCACTACATCACTCAAATGGTGACGCAATACGGCGGTCAAGTCATAGGTACAGTGGGCTCAGAACAGAAGGCCGCGCATGCCAAGGCCGCAGGTGCTGTTGAAACCATTTTTTACAAAACAGAGCCAGTGCTTGAGCGCTTGAAAGCTTTCAGTGGCGGGCGCGGTGTCGATGTGATCATTGACATGGACTTTGCAACGGCATCGCAGTGGGTCACCCAAGGTGGCTTGGCGCCGCATGGGCAATTGATTGGATATGGCTCCAATGTGGTGGGCGATATTCCTCTGACCTTTCGCCCCCTGTTATTTAACTCTCTTGGTTTGAAATTTTTCTTGGTCTACGACTTGTTGCCGGCAGACAGAACTTGGTGTGTCAATCGGACAAACGAATTGCTGGCAGCAGGGCAACTTCAGCACACCATTGGCGCTCGCTTTTCGTTGGATCAAATTGTGAATGCCCATGAAGCTGTTGAAGCCGGCCAACTAGGCAATGTCGTGATTGATCTCTGATGAAAAGCTGGTTAGAGTGCATGCTATGAAAATATTTCAAACCCTTCAAGAACTCGCAGCGTGCATTGGCCAAACCGTGGCGGTTTCGCCATGGACCGAAATCACGCAAGAGCAAGTCAACATGTTTGCCGAGGCTACTGGCGATCATCAATGGATTCACATCGATGTCGAAAAAGCCAAGGCGGGACCTTTTGGTGCGCCCATTGCGCATGGCTTTCTAACGCTGTCGCTCATACCGAAGTTGTCGCAAAGCGCCATCAAAATAGAAAATGTACGCATGGGCGTGAACTATGGCTTGAACAAAGTTCGCTTCACATCCCCTGTGCCAGTGGGCAGTAAATTGCGCGGCCATATGAAATTGTTAAATGCCGTGCCCATTGATGGCAATGGCATGCAGTTCACATGGGAGATGAGCATCGAGCGCGAGGGCTCAGAAAAGCCCGCTTGCATTGCAGAATCTTTGGCGCGTTATTACGTTTAAACCAAGGGTTGAGGCGGCACGGCAAAAGCATTTTGCCGCCATGCTTCATACACCGTGACCGCCACACTGTTGGACAAGTTCAAGCTGCGCTGACCCTCTAACATAGGCAGTTTCAAGCGATTTTCGGGCGCAAAGCTTTCGCGCAACTCTGGCGCTAGTCCGCGTGTCTCGGCGCCAAACACCAACCAATCGCCTTTTTGAAAAGATGCGTCTTGCACATAACGTGTGCCGCGCGTGGTGAGGGCAAACACGCGCGCTAAGTTGGGTTCTTCGGTGGCTAAAAATTCAGCCCAGTTGGCATGGCGCTTGACCTTGGCGTACTCGTGATAGTCAAGCCCCGCGCGTCGCATGTGCTTGTCATCCATGGAAAAACCCAGCGGCTCAATAAGGTGCAAGGCGCAGCCTGTGTTGGCCGCAAGGCGAATCACATTGCCCGTGTTGGGCGGAATTTCAGGCTCTACCAAAACAATTTGAAACATGTCGCTATTGTCCTTGCTTTAGGCGGGTGTTCTGGCAAATACCAAGGCTGAAACGTGAGCAGCACCTGCTTGCTTTAAAACCTGTGCGGCTGCATTTAGCGTGGCGCCACTGGTCATGACATCGTCGATGAGCAAGATGCGTTGTCCTCTGAGCTTGGCTGCCATGAAAGGGGCGACTGCAAATGCACCTTTCAAGTTGGTCAGTCTTTCATTTCGGGGCAGGGAGCTTTGGGCCAGCGTGTTGCGCATTTTCAGTAGGCTGCTGGTATGTGTTTTTTTACGGCTTAATTGTTGCGACAGCACCAAAGATTGGTTAAAGCCTCGTTCAGACAGGCGCTGGAACGACAGCGGAATGGGGATCAGCACATGCGCTTGCTCAACGGCGTCGGCCACGAAGGGTGTACTGTGCATCAACAAGGCAAAATGCCTTGCCCAGCCGGGGTGGCTTTGAAATTTGAACTGCCCAATGAGCGACACCCAAGGCCAGGTGTAAGACATGGCCGCCCAACACGCATTCAGCATGGGTGGGTTTTGAAGGCAAGCCCTGCAAATTTGGAGGGCTGATTCGGCGGCGCATTGTTGGCACCTTGGGACCGGTCTGCCAAAAGCCGCCACACACGCATCGCAAATGGCATGGGAGGGCCATGCTCTGCAAATGGCGCATTGGCTAGGGATGTACATTGCAAATCAATATACTTCGCGTACTGAAACAAAAGCTTTTCAAATTGCTTTCATTCGCATGCCCCAAGAACGCCCCCCAAGCCTAGACCCCACTGCAGCCCGCAGATGGGCCGCGTTGGCTTTGGGCTCAAAGCCCTACAAACCAAGCAGCGTGACTTCGCCTTGGCTGCACGAAGAAGTGGCCAGGCGCATGGAAGAAAGACTTGAATTTATTCGCCTACAGCCTAAGTCTTGGGTTTGTTGGAACCCGATTCGCGCAGGTCTCAATATTTTGGCCTTGCTGCAAAAGCGCTACCCCCAGGCCATTGGGCATTTGTCGGCCGATCGACAAGATGAAATGGCATGGGTTCAAGCCAATGCATCAGCGCCTTGGTGGAAGCCCTTAACTTGGTTTCAGTCGAAATTAAAAATGGCCCCTTTGAAGCCTCACAGCATGGACATGGTCTGGGCCAACATGTTGCTTCACCAAGCCGCAGACCCTCAGGCCTTGTTGGCCGAATGGCATCGTGTATTGGCTGTCGATGGATTCTTGATGTTTTCATGTCTGGGCCCTGACACCCTGCAAGAATTGAGAACGGTTTATGCGCGCATGGGCTGGCCCATGCCATCGCATGAATTTACCGACATGCACGATTGGGGCGACATGCTGGTGCATGCAGGATTTGCAGAACCTGTGATGGACATGGAAAAGATCACCTTGACTTACGTCAATCCAGAAAAGCTTGTTGAAGATTTGCGTAGATTAGGGCGTAATTTTCACGTCAGCAGGTTTGCAGGATTGCGTGGCAAAAATTGGTACGAAAATTTCCAAAATGCCCTTTTGTCTTTGGCCCAAATTGACTCGGAAGGCCGATTGGCGCTCACTTTCGAGGTGGTTTATGGTCACGCACTCAAACCGCAAGCACGCGTCAAAATAACTTCACAAAGTGAAATTGACTTGGATGACATGCGTCAAATGCTTCAAAACCCCCAAAAGAAATACGATCAAGTTTGATAAAGCTCAAACTAGGCCTTCAACTCGGTTAAAATTCTCCGCGTTAACCCGAATCTCTTTGCTCATTTGAGCGGTCATTGGTGTAACACTGAGCATTCCCTTTTTATAACTGTAGTGGTTTCATTTGAAACTTGGAAGTTTGTGAAAACTATGAAGAGTATTTCCAAAGCATTGTCCTCTTTGCTAAGCAAAGCAGGTATCTGGGCGGGTGCATGGGCCGCGACTGCAGCCTATGCCGTTAACGATTTGCCTGGCGGCCCCGCTGTCAATCAATTGGACTTTCACCCCGCAGCCTCCAAAATTGCCGAAGAGCAACACTCGCTTCATGTGTTCATGATGGTCTTGTGTTCAGTCATTTTTGTGGCTGTGTTTGCTGTCATGTTTTATTCCATTTGGAAACACCGCAAATCAGTGGGTCACAAGCCCGCCACGTTCCATGAGTCCATGACGGTTGAAATCATTTGGACCATCGTGCCGTTCATCATCGTGATCTTGATGGCATTGCCTGCTACCAAAGTTTTGGTGGCCTCCAAAGACACCACCAATGCCGACCTCACCGTCAAAGCCACTGGCTACCAGTGGAAATGGGGCTACGACTACATCAAGGGCGAGGGTGAAGGCATTGGCTTCATCTCTACCTTGGACAATGCGCATCGCGAAATGTCCAATGCAGGCAAGCCTGCTGGCGACGATTACCTGTTGAAGGTAGACAACGCTTTGGTCGTGCCTGTCGGTAAAAAAGTGCGTGTCATTACCACTGCAAACGACGTGATTCACGCATTCGCTGTGCCTTCTTTGGGCATCAAGCAAGATGCCATTCCTGGTTTTGTTCGTGACACCTGGTTCCGTGCCGACCGCGTGGGTGATTTCCACGGTCAGTGCCAAGAGTTGTGCGGCAAAGAACACGCCTACATGCCCATTCATGTCAAGGTTGTCTCTGCTGAAGACTACACAAAATGGGTTGATGCTGAGAAAAAGAAAATGGCTACTAAAGCCGATGACCCTAGCAAAGTTTGGGCATTGGAAGATTCACTGAAGCGGGGTGAAAAAGTTTACGCAGCCAATTGCGTTGCATGTCACCAAGCTGCTGGCAAGGCCGTTGGCGCCATCAAGGCACTTGACGGTGCTGCTGTGGTGCTCGACGCGGACAAAGCCAAACAAATCATGATTT